>Ga0164315_10002781_pt1 | contig 13495 bp, 6 predicted proteins | sample GuaBasSedimGuay6_FD_113737 | JGI IMG/M metagenome (GOLD analysis project Ga0164315, IMG submission 113737) | Subseafloor sediment microbial communities from Guaymas Basin, Gulf of California, Mexico - Guay6, Core 4569-2, 0-3 cm | ecosystem: Environmental > Aquatic > Marine > Hydrothermal vents >... | reverse complement strand
GTAGACTATAGGTTGTCTTAGGGTAGCTTTAACCCCACAATCTTTGAGTTATCATAATAGAACTTCCTATTAAGCCCGTTTTACATGCGTTTTATTGCATTTTTAACGGAACGGGTCGCACGCTGTACTATATACTATATGTTTAGCATTTTGCTATTATGTTGATGCTGAATCAAGTCAGTTAATCAAATCACTTTTTTTAGAATACCATGCTAACCCCAAAACTCAATGAACTTTTAGAATTGCGACATCAAGCACAAGCTTTAGGGCTAGTCTCATCGCAAAAAACGCAAACACCCTTAAGCGGTTTATATGCCTCAGTCTTTCGTGGGCAAGGAATGGACTTTGAAGAAGTCCGTGAATACCGACAAGGCGATGAAATTCGCAATCTCGACTGGCGCGTCACCGCACGTATGAATAAACCGTATTTAAAAGTCTACCGTGAAGAGCGTGAACGTAGTGTCGTCTTGTGCATTGACACCGGCATACATACCCAATTTGGCACACGCGGCACATTTAAATCCATTCAAGCGGCCCGCATTGCCGCCCTATTAGGCTGGAGTGCCCACGGGCATGGTGATCGCGTAGGCGGCCTGTTGTTTGGACAACAAAGGCCCCTGTTTTTTCGTCCGAGTCGCTCACAACGCGCACTTGGAGAAGTCTTGCGTCATTTAACCATCGCGCCAACAATAGACACATCAGACGAAACCGCACTTGAACACGCCTTAAAGATATTAAATCGCAGTACCACAACCGGGGCATTATTATTTATCATTGCCGATTTTAATCAAACCCCTATTATTATTTTACAACGCACTTTAAGCCAATTACATCAACGACATGAAATCGTCTTGATCAGTGTTGATGATCCGGCCGATTACGACTTACCAGCCATTGGACAAGTCTGTTTCACAGCACACGATGGCACACAAAGTTATGTGGATACTGATAACCGAACAGGCCGCATAGCCTATCAACAAGCATGGGAAACGCATCGCCAAGCACTCAAACAAATTGCGAAGCGTTTATATATAGACTTTTTCAGCGTATCAACTCAAGATGATGTTTATCAAGGTGTACTCAACGGTTTACGCCAGCGAGTCCAACAACAGAGAACCCATAGATGAATCCAACGGAACAATTACGCGACATTCGCAGTTTAGAAAGCATTTCTTGGTGGCCTTTAGCACCAGGTTGGTGGGTGCTATTGGCTATTATTATGTTAACAGGTTTAATCATCGCCCTATTGATTTATCGTAGCCGTAGCAAAAAACAGCAAGGTGCGGATTGGCGGAAAATGGCGCGAAAAGAATGGCTAACCTTATACCCGGCCCATGCTAGCCCCTATCAACAAATCACCTTTTTATCCATACTCCTACGCCGAGTAGCGATACAAAGTCACGGGCGCAAGGGCTGTGCAGGATTAAGTGGGCAAAAATGGTTAGATTGGTTAACAAGACATGATCCCCACTATTTTGATTGGGCAGAACAAGGTAAACTGTTGATCGAATTACCTTACATGCCGCCCGATGTCAGAATAGAAACCAGTGAAGTAGAAAGCTTATATCAAGCTATTCGAGCTTGGATAGATGGGCCTACGTAATATTATAGATTAGAGTGCAAAATTTATTTTGCTTTCGCTTGGAGTGCAAAATTTATTTTGCTTTCGCTTGGAGTGCAAAATTTATTTTGCTTTCGCTTGGAGTGCAAAATTTATTTTGCTTTCGCTTGGAGTGCAAAATTTATTTTGCGAAGGTATTTTTGGGAGTCAAAGCAAAATGCAATTACTCATTGAAAATTTTGGCCCGATTAAACAAGGCAAAATTGATTTAACTAAACGGTTTTATATTTTTGTCGGCTATAACAATAGCGGCAAAACTTATGTGTCCCAACTTTTATGGAGTCTTTTCAATGAAGAGACGCTTGCCGAATTTTCCGACAATGATAAAATTATTGCGGCATTTTCCAACTCAGTCGAGTTTAAAGACTTAAATCTTGAAGGCGAGGGTTGTTTTGAAATCACCCAAACCTTGATAACTCAGATTTTGGAAAAGTTTACCCAGTTTTTAAGCAGTGAAGTGGTTCCCAGAACTTTTAATATTGATAAAGGGCATTTTACGGCCGATAAATTGTTTCTTAAATTTGAACCTGACTTCAACGCCATTCAACAGAAACCCTTAGAGGCTAAGATTGGAGAAACCACACGAACATTGATTCTGTCAAAGGCCAAAAATTCTCTGACGATCAATTTTAAAAATGAGATAGAAAACCGGCCTCATTACAATACCACAGTTTCTTCAGTGTTAGAAAACACAACACACCCTTTTTCAAGTACACAAATTCTGATTAAGTTTATGTGTCATTTGTTTTTCGATGGTGTCTATCAGACTTTTTTTCTACCCGCAAGTCGTCAGTTTTATCTTATCTTTTATCAATATATCTACCGGTTGGAAAAAGAGAAACATGACAAGATAACGCAACGTACTCGTTATATTGATACTAACAGCAATGACAAATTGAATTTAGACGCTTTGCTCAATTTAATCAATTCATTCAAAAATCCTTACACAGCGCCCATGAACTGGCTGTTTGATAAGATATATCGATTGAATGAAAATATCGTCGCTCAATCTCATTACGATCATCTGGTTGCTGAACTCACCAGAATGATGGAAGGTGAAATTGTGATGAAAAAGAGCGAAGGCATAGCCCCACTTGAGTTTTACCTCAAAATGCTGAAACCAGATAGAGATTTAGAAATGTATCTGTCTTCTTCATCGGTGCATCAACTCAGTACGCTCTATCTTTACTTTAAATATTGGGCGAATAAGGAGAGGAATTACTTGATGATTGATGAACCAGAAGAAAATCTTCATCCTAAAAATCAAATGGCATTACTGAATATCTTATTAACATACGCCAATGAGAACAATAATAAAGTCTTGATCACAACTCATAGCCCATTTTTAGCAGAAATGGTAAACAATTATCTGTTTATGGCTTTCTTAAAATCAAAGCGTGTACCCATCAGTCGGCAATTAGAAAATTATCCAGAAATGAATTTGGAACTGGATTTAACAGTAGAAGACATTGGCATCTACTTTTTTGATGGTAACAACATTCGCGCTTACGAAATGGGCGAATATGGCGTATTGTTTGAAGACTTTAATTATGAAATCCGAAAGTCTCACAATATCAGAGATATACTGACAGATCAAATTTACCACTTCACGTACAACGACGAAGAGTCATAAGCTTGTCTGCTTTAGCCTAGTTGTTGCAAATTTGTTTTGTACAGTTAAAGTGCGAAACCTATTTTACTTCTGCGTAGCTTTTTTGTTATCAGTCTATTTTGCTTTCGCTTTTCGTTCCAAATTTGCTTCGGTGAAATTGGAGTGCAAAATTTATTTTGCTTCAGTGAAATTGGAGTGCAAAATTTATTTTGCTTCGGTGCAATTGGAGTGCAAAATTTATTTTGCTTCTGTGAAATTGGAGTGCAAAATTTATTTTGCTTCTGTGAAATTGGAGTGCAAAATTTATTTTGCTTCGGTGCAATTGCAATATTAAAGGACATGGAACGAGAAATCACGAAAATTCGTCATACACAGTTGTCATGATATACTGAAATTTGTGGCTGGCTTTTGTCTACAATTTAAAAATGTGCTTAAACAACCCAGAATGGATTGGGAACGTGAAATTCCACAAAACAGAAGGTAAGTCTAATGGCATTTCGTGATTACAAACATATTTCTCAGGTACAACAAGAATTTCAGATTATCGCCCAAGAGGAACGCTTCATTATCCCTCAAGATGTTGAGCTACCTCCTCAATTTGTCCAAGAATTTAGCTTCAATCAACAGTATTTTGATCTGTATGCATCGGAGGGTTCTCGAACAGAACTCATCATTTCCCCCTTCATTCGAGAAGTGTATAAAACCTACGCTCAAGACTACGAACTCTGGGTGCAAAAATCGTTACACTGTGATGACAAATTGCAAGGAACGCCAGATTATATCCTAGCAACCCGCTCTGAACTTGGAAAACGGGTATTAGCGAAGCCCTTATTAGTAATGGTTGAAGCCAAACGGAACGATTTTGAAGAAGGGTGGGGACAATGTTTAGCGGAATTGATTGCAGCGCAAACATTAAATAAAGCCCCATCTCGCCCAGTCTATGGCATTGTTACCGACGGGAAACGATGGGAATTTGGCAAGTTAGTCCAAAAGCTATTTAGTGAGAACGTAGAGGCCTATCCAATTGAGCAGGTTCAGCACTTATATAGTGCCCTCCACAGTCTATTCCACTTAGCAACGACTGCCGGAAATGAAACATCTGCCTCATAAGCATTATATCTTTATTAATTTTTCTGCCCTCTTTTCAAACCAAATTTATTTTGCGGCCCTTTTCAAACCAAATTTATTTTGCCGCCTTTGGAGTGCAAAATTTATTTTGCGGCCCTTTTCAAACCAAATTTATTTTGCCGCCTTTGGAGTGCAAAATTTATTTTGCCGCCTTTGGAGTGCAAAATTTATTTTGCGGCCCTTTTCAAACCAAATTTATTTTGCTTTTATTTGTTTTCGAGCTACTGAAACCTTTGACTAATCGTCCATGTTGAAGATTATTTAAATCAGCGAAAATCATGACAATCAGCGCAATCAGCGTTCTATCTCGTTATTGATAACTGATAACTGATAACTGTTTGCCCATCGGTCTTGGCCCCTTGTCCTCATTTTAAAAATCTGTCATAATACGCGCTCCTTTTTTTGGCTAAAGGGAACAGTGATGTTTTTTTAAAATGGCACACTTCACAAGCGGTTATCAGTATTGTTATTTTGCGGCCCGCTTGGAATGCATGTTATTTTGCGGCTTGGAATGCATGTTATTTTGCGGCCCTTTTCGTTCCAAATTTATTTTGCTTTTATTTGTTTTCGAGCTACTGAAACCTTTGACTAATCGTCCATGTTGAAGATTATTTAAATCAGCGTAAATCATGACAATCAGTCCCATCAGCGTTCTATCTACGTTATTGATAACTGATAACTGATAACCGATAACTGATAACTGTTAGCCAATCGGTCTTGGCCCCTTGTCCCCATTTTAAAAATCTGTCATAATACGCGCTCCCTATTTTTGGCTAAAGGGAACGGTGGTGTTTTTTTGTCACCTTCGCAGCTTGACTAAAAAAAACTGACACTAATAAAACTCATAAAATCAAATACTTAACAACATAATTCTGATAAATAATGTGATGACTTGATAACTGATAACTGATAACTGATAACTGATGTTACACCCCAATGCAACACTAGAGTACATGACATGTCATCCCAAACCCACTACAATCTGCCGCCAATGCACAAACCCCATTTTGTTTTGGGCCTCAAAAACACAAGCCATTCAAAGACAATCACCGCTCATCAACATGATTTTGATAACTGATGCGATGAGTGAATAACTTATCATTGATAACTGATAACTGAAAGGAATAACACGATGTTGATAAACACTTTTCAAAAAATGATCGCCGTTTTTCTTATTCTGGCAACCGCCTCTCTCTATGCCAACACACCCAATGGGCAAGAGACATTCCGCACGGATATCACTACTTTAAACACTGAAATGAATCGCCTCATCACCTTTACTGTCAATGGTAATGATTTGATTGATCATAAAGGCTTGACGATTGGTAACTGTACCTCCTCAAATGCTCCAGGCGCTCAAACTTTAACCCACCAAAGCGTATTTCAATGCACTCAAAACCGCGTTTCTAGGGCTAATAAAGGCCTGATTAAAAATGTGCCTGGTGAGCTGATGCTTTATGAATTATTGGCAGAACAAAATGACACCGAAACACCCGTCGTCGTTGTCGCGCCATTATGCGAAGAAACCACTTATATTAATAATTATTGTCGTAATCCCCCTGATAAAATCTTAAGCAATGTTCAGATCGGCCACGATGCCAGTATGAATGGGGGTCAACTTCAAGGCCATATCACCAATCAAGGCTGGATATCCAATGTCACAATCTTACCCGGTGCCACACTCACTGGCGGTATGCTAACCGGTTATATCATCAATCAAGGGACTATTGCTGACAGTGATTTTCGCGGGGCCTCTATCACGGGCGGCACATTAGCGGGCCTCATGCTCAATAATAGTAAAATCGGGGGGCAATTCATTGATGTCAACTTGGCCCCAAATACCCTCATTCGGGGTGGTGTATTAAAAGGTGAAATTAAAGGCGACTGTAACGCCCCGGCCCGTTTGGACAATCTCACCGTCACGGCCCATAGCAAACTCATATGTGTCACGATTACTGATGATGTCATCCTAGAAACCGGGATAACGATTGAAAAAATTCAAAACGATAAAACCCTCACGATTCGTCTTGATCAGTTCTCTCCACCCGTCACAAATCGGGGCAATCCCACTGTCTTTACAATAACGGGCGATAATCTGCCAGAGGCTATGGGTTTCAGCGTTGACAATTGCTTCCCTTCAAATCATGAACTGCCTGGGGGCACGCAGACTCAGCGTCAATTCCAATGTACTTTTAGCGGCGAAGCCGGTTTGAAAAAAGGCAAAATCACCTTTCCCAAAACCACTGAAATACTTTATCCCTTCCAAGTACAAGTCAATGCGCCACACCCCGTCTCTCGCCAAGTCACACTTGATCATCAATTTAATATGCAGATTCCCAGTCTCATTTATAAAAAGGCGACAGGTGATCGTTATTTATGGACTCATCTCAAACTGACTCCCACCGAACACAATAGCCCCTTAAGATTTGAAGTCTTGGAATACGGAGCTTATACAGACACGATTGAGCCCACTGAAGAGAGTGTTATCCTGACTGACGATTTACAATTAACGATTCCCCGTGTCACTTTCCTTGATGCGGCCGGGCAACAGACTGATTATTGGGGAGACTTACAACTGAAAGCGAATGATGACGGCAAATTATTCTTTGAAGTGCAAGCCTCAGGCGGTTTTATCACAATGACAGGTACTGTCCATGATCCGCTCACTGGGGCAACCGTGGAACTGTATGACAACAACGGCAATCTGCTTAAAAAACAAGAGCATATCACCGATACAGCGGGTCAATTCACCCTCTCATTGCCTGACAAAAAAACCACGAATTATATTAAAGTTTATGGCGGTACACTGAACGGCCTGCCTTTTCAAGGCGAACTGATCGGCCCTTGCCCATCAACCGGCGCGACAAGCCTCTCTTGCCATATCAGCCCCTTCTCCAGTCTGCTTATGCGCCTATCTGCGCTTTATCCCAAAAATGGCGTTCAGCAAGCTCAACAACATATCAGTGAAGTGTTAGGCTTAAGGGCCGATCCTTTTTTAAGCGCAGAGACGGCACAAGTGAATTTACCCCTTTGGCGCGAAAATATTGCTCAAGGTGCTGGACTGGCTTTTCAACTCGATCACATCAGCAGCGATATTGTTGATGGGTATTTGGATGATGAACAATCGCAGCAATTTTTGATTGGGGCCAAAAAGCGGCCGGTTATAACTGAAACCGTTGCCATTGATCAAAGCCACTTAGAACAACAACTGGTTGAAAATCCCATTATTGTCAAAGGCACTTTAAAAGTGATGTCATTTTCCGATGCCAATGATTTAAGGGGTACAGAGAATGAAGTTAAGCATGAAGATTATCTGAGTGGTTATGCGGCCGTTGTCGAAAGAACGAGTGAAGAAACGGAAAACCCAGTCAGCACAGAAATTGTTTACAATGCTTTTAATGTTGGGCGTTGGAAAGGTCAATTAAATGCTGAGACAACCACGCTTTATCAGATTTTTATGACAGAAACAGACTTGTTATTTTTGCCACGAACTGAGCAGAAAAGGATTGCTGAAAAATTAGCCGCGCAAGATGAGTTTGCTCAAGCCGCCCAATTATATGAAGCCGAATTGCAGTTTTCTGAATCGGCCGCGCCTGATACTCGTGCTTTCTTGATAGCTGACTTGGCAGAGTCTGGTATAACCCTGTTGTCAGAATCACAAACAAGCGGAGCTAGACGTTTGTTGCAAACACGGGTGGTTACTGCAAAAAACAGCCTTCAGAGACGCGCCAACCGTTCAAGCAATTCGCCTATATTATCATTACCCCTAGATGGTAAAGAAATGTTTACCATTTTTGATGGTATGCGTGTTGTGCCTCGCGTGACAACCGGTGATGTTTTGAACCTTGAGTTTTATAGCAACATGAGTTTGTGGTATGCACTTTTTGATCGTCACGATTTCAGTAAAACAGAAACGCCTTGGTATTCGCATGTACTTGATGCTCCTCTCATTACGCCTAAAGCCAATTGGATTGATTTTGAGACGGTAACTGACTACTTATTGACACTAGATATAAATGCAAAACGCACTCGGATGCCAGTTGCCAATATAGTCGGTGGTGAGTTAAAAGAACTTAACAATGAAGCAGATTGGGTCATCTATCGCAACAATCCAAATGCTTTCTTAGATGCACCACAACTGATGAATACGCTTAGTGCTGTCAATGTTGTTTTGGAAGCGGCAAGCGGTTTGAATATTTTGAAGCATGTACAAAAGGGTTTTCAAAAAACCATCGGTATCACAAAAATATGGGAATCCTCTGTCAAATTGTATGAAAGCCTTCGCTATATCAAACCCTTTTTGCAAGCTTCTTGGGAAATCGCGAAGGATATGTGTGACAATCAGACTTTTCAAGAGATATTCCCTGTATTTGAAGACATGGATGTCACTGCTTGTAACCAACGCTTTGGAAATTTAGAAGCATTGAAAGGTTTAATTGATGCTTGGCCCGATCCATTGCCTGGTGACTCAAAGTTGTCTACTTTAGTTTCTGAAAGTTATACCTATTCCGTAGATGGCTCGGTCAAAATCAAAATCAAACAGGGAGAACTTGAACAACGCATTTATGAATTAAAAAATGCCTTGGCGGCATTTAGAAAAACAACTTCTCTTGCTGCTTTGAAAAAATATGCCGTTGTATTACCCCCTAAAGCAGAGATCAAGACGATTCTGGTTGAAGGGCTACTCAAAAAAGCTGTGATGCCTTATATTACTGACAAGGCACAAGCTAATGTGAAAAAAATTACGCCATTACTCAGCATATCTGGTAACCAATTATTTTACCAAGGAAAGCCACTTTCTAGTCGGGAAATGGCAACCGCTATACTGAATCGCAAAAACGCGACAAAAAAACAAAAGAATGTTGTAGCCGCCCTTAAAATAGTGATGGCTGGCAAAACATTGGATAATGTTTTCTTTATCAAGGATATTGGTAAAATCTTGAATGCGACTGCTATTATTTCAAAATTTTATCACAATATGAGAAATCTGCGTCAAAGCGTCATTAATGCAGACACCAGCGATGTTATGCAACTTATCTATCTTATAAGTGCGGAATTATTGCGTTCTGGAAATGAATTGGTTAAAGATAGCAGTGCTGAGATGTTGCGAAACGTTATATTGAGTTTCACGCCTGCCAAGATTGTTAAAATCATCTCTTCTGCTGGACAGGGAAGTGCTATGGCATGGGATTGGATAACCGCGCCCAGTATTATCTCTTTGCAAGCTATTCGTCAAGAAAAAGGGGGGAACGTAGCTTGTCCTAGTGAAACGGATCCCAGTTCAAAAGACTGCATTAAATTCAGTAGGCTACCCAAATTAGAAGCTGTCCGCTATTTATCTGTGAGTACCTCAGGGGATATCACTGAATACCTTTTAGGACGATATGCTCTAGCTAAGAAGTCTGCAAAATTAGAAGGAACAGGCCTTTCACGCAAATTGTTATACGCAACTCAAGCAGATAAAAACGCGAATCATTTGTTAGTCATGTCAGGCTTTATAGCGAGTGTCGAAAATCATGCCATCTTTGCGCCCACAGATAGAGAAACTTTAAGAGCCTTGATGGCCAAAAAAGCGGTGACAGCGGATTGGCATGTTTATCGTTTTAAACAATTGCCAGACACAGAAGAGCCCCCCATAAACCGTAATGCCAGTAATGCATTTAAGAGGAATTATTATACTTGCGAAACACATCCCAATTTTTGTGTTAAAAACACAACCACCTATAAAAAAGGGGGTCACAAGCTATTACTCAACGATTTCATGAATAGCCAACCTGAATTCGTAGATAAGGGGATTATTTTTGCTGATAGCATTGAATACATTGATTTTACCCAAGTTTATGGTAAAGGGTTGTTGAGACACAATACGCCCGGTGTTTATAGCGACACAACTCGCTTTTATGTGGGTGGAAAAGGGGGGGATGTCTATGCGAATACCTTCAATGTGTATGTATTACCTAACTACTTAACACCTCTTAAAGAGGTGTCTGACACCTCAGTAGAAGGGAGAGGAACCAATTTAAATAGAATAATTAAAGGGCAATCAAAGCTAGATGGACACTTACTTAAGTTACAATTGAATATAAATTTTTCTTGTTTAGCTTCTAATACTTATTGGGGCGATGAAGAACTGACAAATTCTGATGGTAAAAAATGTACCGCTTTGCCAGAAAATCCAAAAACGGGTAAACCTTATCCTGGCCTCAAGGATAGTCCTTTCTATGTTATGATTGAAAGTGTGATTGAAAGTACCCTAAGTGGCAAAATGATTTTTTGGAGCGGTCCTAAAGAGATTCGTTTAGGAGAAGGCAAATATACTGTGATCGGTATTCCGCGTGCCTTCCCCATAGATAACTCAACGAAAATCTATGTGTACGATGCCATTCTTGAAGCTTGGCGGAAGAAAACGGGTAGAAGCATAAAAAAGTTGTTTTCTATATTTCCTAAGAAGATTGATCAGGAATTGATTAAACCTTTTATGTCGTTTACTTTGGATGAACTTAAAACAGAGAAAATTTCTGATATCGTTATCAAACTCTATGATAATAACGGCAGAAGAATAGAAGGCGCTAAAGTGTGCATTCTTCAGGGTAAGGATCAAACTGATTTTACCGCACCAGACAGTTGTCAAGGCGAAACTGAGGCAGATGGTTCTATTACCCTATATCAAATCACAGACGGCGATTATACTCTTTACATTGAAAAGACGGGGTATGACGTTTTTTTACAGAACATTACCATAGATGATCAAACGTCTATGCCTATGGTTTTATCGTTAAAACAAGAAGACCAAAGAAGCATCAGTGCAGGAAACCGACACACATGCCTTATCCGCAAAGATGGCAGTGTGGATTGTTGGGGGGCTAATGACTATGGAGAATCTACTCCACCGTCAGGTAGCTTTATCCAAATCAGTGCCGGATGGCATCGTACTTGCGGCATTCGTACCAATGCTCGTTTGGAATGTTGGGGATCGAATTACTATGAAGAACCCACTCTGCTGTCAGGTAGCTTTACCCAAGTCAGTGTAGGGAATTTTCATACCTGTGCTATCCTCAAAAATGGTAGTGTAGAATGTTGGGGGCGCAACGAGTATGGAGAAAGCACTCCTCCCCCAGGTAGCTTTACTCAAATCAGTACAGGGTACTCTCATACCTGCGGTATTCTAAAAAATGGCAGTATAGAATGTTGGGGGCGTAACAAGTATATACAAGACACACCACGATCAGGTAGTTTTATCCAAATCAGTAGCGGAGATCAGCATAGCTGTGCCCTTAGCACAGAAGGTAATGTGGTTTGTTGGGGGGAAAAGGATTGGGGAGCAACCATACCACCATCAGGTAGCTTTACCCAAATTACTGTAGCTTGGTTCGGAGGTAGCTGTGGTCTTCGCATTGATGGTACTGTCGATTGTTGGGGGTGGCCATACTATGGAAACTTAACTCGACCATCAGGTAGCTTTGCCCAAATTAGTCTGGGAAGGGGTCATATCTGTGGTCTTCGCAAAGATGGGAGTGTGGCCTGTTGGGGCGATAATGATTGGGGAGAATCGACTCCACCGTCAGATCGCTTTATACAAGTCAGTACGGCTGAAACGTACTCTGGTCAGTACATTATGAATACATGTGGTATTCGCACCGATGGCAGTGTGGATTGTTGGGGAGATGATCAATATGGACAATCCACTCCACCATCAGATGCTCACTTTACCCAAATCAGTGCAAGCTTCGGTCATACTTGCGGTATTCGCAAAGATAACAGTGTGGAATGTTGGGGGGAAGAAGATGAACGAACTTCGCCTCCCTCATCTCACTTTTCCCAAGTCAGTGCAGGGTATCGTCATACTTGCGGCATTCGCAAAGATGAGAATTTGGATGATAATGTGGAATGTTGGGGGTATAACTATTATAACTATTACAATTATGAAAAAGCCATTTCACCGTCTGGTAGCTTCACCCAAATCAGTGCTGGGAGGGATTATACTTGTGGTATTCTCAAGAATGATAGTATCGAATGTTGGGGGGGGGTGGAGTATAACAAGTATGGCAAGTATGGAAAAGCCACGCCACCGTCAGGTAGCTTCACCCAAGTTAGTGCAGGGAGATATCATACTTGTGCCATTCGCACAGATGGGAAACTGGTTTGTTGGGGAAATAACAAATATGAACAAACCACTCAAGCATCAGATGTTCACTTTACCCAAATCAGTGCAGGGGAATATCATACCTGTGGTATTCGTAAAGACAACAGTGTGGCTTGTTGGGGAGATAACGATAATGGGCAAGCCACTCCACCATCTGGTAGCTTCACCCAAATCAGTGCAGGGCTAGAGCATACCTGTGGTCTCCGCAAAGATGGCACTATGGTTTGTTGGGGTAAGGTAGCCCGCAACCTTTCTCAAGATGATTTCCCTACCGAATAAATTCTCTCATTCCCAAACACGCTGTTTGAGAATGGTTTGATTTCAACAAAGCGTCGTGTGTCAAACGAAAACCCACGACGCATTCCCAAACTTTCCCACCTAAGCCAATTCAGGCTTAACAAAAAACTTGAGCATTGAGTGTTAATTATCAAATTCTGTCAATTTATTGATTTTCTATGCGAAAGTCTTCAATCAGTTGTCTGTCATTTAAATCTTTTGTAAAAATCTTTTTTGCGCCACCGAGCGAAGCGGCAGCTATAGCGTTTTCCGATATCATGACGTACAGTTATACTAGGAAAATCGAACCGCAAAATAAATTTTGCACTCCAAGAGCAAAATAAATTTTGCACTCCAATCGGGCCGCAAAATTTTGTACTTTAATTGGGCCGCAAAATAAATTTTGCACTCCAAACTTTCGCAATTTTCCATTATTGCGCTTTCGCAGGGTGTAAAGCCACTAAGGGTTTTGTATTGTGCTAAAATATTGTTAGTATGATTTGACACTCAAAAATTTTTAAAATAAGTCGAAGGGTTTTTATGAGAGAATATGCTGTCATGTTGAATGAAAATGAGTTTAAACGCTTTCAATTATAGCTTGGTGCAGATGAGTTTGCACTTTTTAAGTGCTTAATTTATGATCATCAAATTGGTTCTCGTCTTCAAGTAGTTCTGAGCTTTCATCTTCGATTTCATCTTCTTTCCAATATCGATC
>Ga0164315_10002780_pt1 | contig 13495 bp, 8 predicted proteins | sample GuaBasSedimGuay6_FD_113737 | JGI IMG/M metagenome (GOLD analysis project Ga0164315, IMG submission 113737) | Subseafloor sediment microbial communities from Guaymas Basin, Gulf of California, Mexico - Guay6, Core 4569-2, 0-3 cm | ecosystem: Environmental > Aquatic > Marine > Hydrothermal vents >... | reverse complement strand
TAAGCGGAAGGTCTTTTCAGATTTGTAGACCATTAAAACACCTGGATGAACAATTTGTTGATACCAGTCTTTTCAGGGCAAACAGACAATACTTGGTAAATCTTTTTCACATTGAAAAATGTATTCGAAATCGTCACTATAAAATTATTATGAATAATGGAGAGTCAATTTGTGTTTCGGTAAGAAATGTCCCGGCCATGAATAAAAAAATTGAAGAACTTTTTATTATCATATAACGTTTATCATATAATAATACACTCCCAACTTAAGATATTCCATGATTTAATAAGAATCTGACACGTTCGACTCTTCAGAACAAAATTAGGATTAATTTCGAAGAGTAACTTATCTTCAGATGCTGGAATATTACCCTTCTTATTTTACCAACAAATGTTTTTTAATAAAACAAAATATACAGAAAATTCCAGTTTATTATTCTTTTCCGCCTGACAGGTCATATATACCAATTATACAATGCAGAAAATAAGAACTGATAATATTATAACTTCAATATAATCTATACTATTATGAAAAGTAAAATTACACTTTTAGCAGGTTTAATAATTTTTTCCCAGGTATACTGGCTATTTAAACTTCATGCACAGGATATAAACGATATAGGCTCATTGCCTGACCAAGTTGACCTTGCGACAGGTACACCTATTATTAATATCCCACTCTGGACTGTTCAGGATCGGGATATAGCAGTTCCAATCAGTTTAAGCTATAATGCTACAGGAATAAAAGCAGATCAAACAGCAAGCTGGGTAGGACTTGGATGGAATCTTGATGTTGGAGGTACTATAACAAGATCGGTAAGGAGTTTACCTGATGATGCCCATCCGGATAATAATATTTTTTGGGAGGATGAATCTTTGGGATGGCTATTTAATGATGTTTCTATAAAGGTTAATGATTTTGATGTTTCAAGTGAGCAATCCAGAAGTTTGGACTATTATCTCCATTTTGCCAATCAAGATATAGGCGGGCGTGATATGGAACCTGATATTTATTATTTTCAAGTAGGTGGACTTTCAGGTTCTTTTGTTTTTGATCATGGACTTTCAGCTTCAGAAAGGCCAATAAAACTAATCTCTCATCACAATCTACAGATCAGTTATGCATTGAACGAAGAAACAAATGAATTATCATCGTTCACAATTATTGATACAAAAGGATACTCCTACACCTTTGAACAACGTGAAATAGTTTATTCATCCTCACAAAATAACCTTTTGGGAAGTAAAGATACGGAGCCACCAACTTGGTATCATTGGTTTTATCCTGGTTTTGACTATCCTATGACATCCGCTCAAATAAGTGAAATCTTAAAACCTCATAATCGCAGATATTTAAAAAACATTATTATAATGAGCTCTTTTAATGGCTTGGAACCCTTTAATGAGATATTCTATTCTGCATTTACACTAACCTGGTTTTTAACCTCTGTTGAATCGCCAACCGGTAATGGTTTAACCCTAAATTATATCCCTGAAACAATATTGTTAGACGAATATCCAGGAGCTTCTCACCGGGATTATGGAAACCCAGATCCAGATCCTGAGATACCATCACAAATTGAGGACATGACGTACAATTACATGATAGAGGATGAAATTCAACCGCGCATAGAAACTCAAAGAATAAGTAGCATTGAGACAAATGAATATCTCATAGAGTTTGTAGCGAATGAAGACAGGGAAGATATGCGTATAAATGAATCGTATCCTGCTGCTAAGAAGCTTGAACAAATTGTAGTTAAAAAGAAAAATGGAACAGAACTAGATATGATCCGTGTTTTTGATTTCTATCAAAGCTATTACGAATCAGGTTCACTTGATTATGTTTATAACGATGAAGTTTCAGCAGAAAAAAGACTAATGCTTGATAAAATAGTAGAAAGTTGTGGAGACATTAGTCTTTCACCTTATGAATTTAGTTACATTGACAATAGTTTACCTTCGAGGTATACAACCGAAACAGATATTTGGGGTTTCTATAAACAGACAGGTACAATTGAAACTGTTCCAAAGGTATGGGTATATCCTGCATTAACAGGAAGTGATAAATTCAGACTTCACCCTATTCCTGGTTATACAGGAACAGAATATATTTTACCCGGAACAGACCGTACACCGGTGACATTCAGCTATACCAGCGGAACGTTGCAAGAAATTACTTTACCTGCAGGCGGTAAAATTAAATATGAATATGAACCACATTCATTTTTATATGATAATGTTGAATATGAAGGAATAGGAATAAGGTTAAAAAAGTTGAGATTAAAAGATGGTGATGGAATTGGTTCAAATGATATCGTAACCGAGTATATATACACTGACAATGATGTTACTACCGGTAAATTATTAAATATGCCTAAATGTGGTCATTTTGATCCAACAGCTGAGTTGGTTGATGAATTAGATTTTTACAATTGGTCGTATATTCGACATGGGAATGATATTGCAGATTATTCTGAGGGTACAATCTTGTATGAAAAAGTGAATGTTCTGAGAGGTAATCAAGGAAAAACCGAATATTATTTTAGTGTACCTTTTACATATATGTCAACAGAAAACGAAGAATTGATAACCCAAACACTATGGCATAAATACCTTTTTGATTACCCTGATGGACCAGAACCAACCATTAACGATTTATACTTTACTCATCATTCCTATCCTTATCCACCAAATGTCAATTACTCCTGGAATCGAGGACAATTACTTGCACAGATTGAGTATGGAATTGAGGGTGGTGATTGGTTTAAAACGGAAAGCCTTTACAATCAGTTTGAAATTTACTATAATAATGGGAGCGGTCCTGAAATAGTATACGGAATTAAATCAGGATTTTTAACAAATAATTACTATTATAATTCTACAGGAAGTGGAATATCTGAGCCCCTTGCAGTTTGTGGAAAATATCCTATATGGACAGGTGTTAACAGCTTGATCAACAAAAATACCCATGTAATTTATAGTAAGGATAATCCAATTGATTCTATTTATTCTGAAACTTTTTATTCATACAATGAGCTGGGCTTGCTTAGCGAAACAAAAACAGATAATGGAGAAAAAACTAAATTGACCCGTATTAAATACAGTGGTGATTATAACATTGAAGATCCCACCTCACCTGACGAAATGACCAAATCCCTAATAAGTTTACAAGAGAATAACTTGATTGATGTTCCTGTTGAAACTATAAACCTGCTCGAATCAGGAAGCGATTTTTTTGTAATGGATGGATCATTAATCCTGTACAAAGACTTTGGAACAGTAGCTCAACCAATGATTCTACCTGAAAAAATACATAATCTTGATCTATTTAATCCGATTAATTTATCTCTATTTAATATTTCTAGTGTTGATAATAATGATTTTCTTTATGACAATGACTATAAACTGAAAGTAATAAATAATAAATACGATACGAAAGGAAACCTTATTGAGTACTACAATCCAAATGATATAACCTATTCCACTATTTATAACACAAGCAATATTCCTGTAGCTAAAATTAGTAATGCGTCTTATGATGAGTTTTGTTATGAAGGTTATGAATTTGAAGATGAGAATACCCCATATAGTTGGTATAACTACGACAACCCATTAAATCAATTAATTTCTGTTGATATTAAACATTCTGGTTCCAGTTCTTTAAAAATATTATCTCACGAGGAAGATGGATTTGCTTCTAAAATTTTCTCCCCAATTGAAATAAATTCGCAGGGACGGTATATTTTTTCGGCCTGGGCATATACTGAAAATATTGATAGTGAGTTTAATATTTACCTAAAAATAGTTCGTATAAATAATTATCCAGCTTATGTTACTGCTAATTATAGTACCCAATATATTGGCGAATGGCAACACCTTTTGGTGGAAGCAAATCTTTCAGATTATCCTGATGTAGAATTTGTAATACCCACTGTTTGTCATACCGGTCAACAATCTTTGCCAGGATACTTTGATGATATTCGTTTTTATCCAGCTGATGCACTTATGACTACTAAAACCTACAACAAATTAAACTGGAAAACATCTTCAATGGGCCCCAATGAAACTCCTACCATTATTGAATACGATGACTTGGGCAGACCTATACTTACCCGTGATTATGAAGGTAATATCCTGAGTGAAATAATCTACAATAATAATGATTAATAATAACCCTAAAAAACTGGAAATAATGAAAAGATATTTATCATTCATAACTACAATCAGTTTATTAATCGCTTTTATATATTCTTCAGGCCAGTCAACAGGAAACTATCAAATACAAACAAAAAGTTATATAAATGAAGTGCAGGGGCCTGGTGGACTTCCTGATGGTGAAGAAGATTTTTTGGAAACATTCACATATATGGACGGGCTTGGCAGGACAATGCAAACTGTTAGCAAAAAATTATCACCTGATCAAAAGGATATGGTGCGTTTTCATGTATACGACAACTATGGAAGGGAGACTAAAAGTTACCTGTCATATGCAGATGACAGCCAGGATGGTACTTATAAAAACAATGTTATCACTAAACAATTAGATTTCTACCATGATGATATGATGGTTCGGGTCGGATTATTAAACAGGGTGCACCTGGTGAATCCTGGCAACCAAATAATAATCCCATTAATTTTGACTTTGAATTTAACACTGGTCTGGAAAATATTAGAAAATGGGAATTATCAGCAAGCGGATCAACTTATATAAGTACTTCAACATACAATGTTAATGAACTGACAATTGATATCACTACCGATGAAAATAATAAATCAGTTAAATCATACTCCGATCGAAATGGGTTATTAATAGTAACTGAACAGGAAAATAACCTCCAGACCTACTTTATCTATGATGAATTTGAAAGGCTAATCATAAAAATACCACCCAAAGCAGTAGCTCAAATGGAAAGCACAGGAACATGGAATGCCTCATCATTAACAGAAGATTTTATTTATAAAAATTATTATGATGGTAAAAACAGGATATATAGAAAAGACATTCCGGGACGGGATTATATTGAATATGCATATGATAACTTAGATAGAATAATATTTATACAAGATGGAAACCTCAGATTACAAGAAAAATGTAGTTTTATAAAGTATGATATACTTGGAAGGGTAGTTATGACCGGAATTTGCCATGATCCTAATTCAGGTGGGGTACTAACCCTTCAGGAAACGATAGATAACCATTATGCTGCTTCAGAAGGAGACAATTATGAAAAATATGTTGGGATTTCCACATCTTCCGAGCATGGTTATACCAATCATAGTTATCCAATCCTTACGGCCAATGATGAAGTATTAACTGTATCTTATTTTGATTCCTATGATTTTTCACCCGAGTATTTCAGGGATGAGTATTATGATTACACTAGCTTTGGCAACACCCAATCTACTCGCAACAGGGGAAGAAAGACGGGAGGAAAAATAAAAATTCTTGACAACACAAATACTTGGCTTTATAATGCAATATTTTATAATGATAGAGGTCAAATAATACAAACCTATAGTCATAACCAGTTTCCAAATAACAACAGTTGTGATGAGTTGACTTTTCAATATGATTTTACAGGTAAAGTAGTTAATTCTAAGCAGGTTCAAACTGGGATGGTTGATGGAGTATCCCACTCATATGTAATTGATACAAGGTTCATTTACGATCATGCAGGGCGATTACTAAGTGAATATCAGAGCATTAACAACCAGGCAGAAGTACTGGTGAAACAGCTCCAATACAACGAACTTGGACAGGTTATCGAAAAAAACCTGCATTCAATCGATCAAGGTAATTCTTTCTTGCAGTCAGTTGATTATAAATATAATATCAGGGGTTGGCTAACCCATATTAACCAGGCTAACCTAAGTAATTATATGCATTTCATCCCGACCGACGACAATCTTGCAGAGATTGAAGTAGTAGATGCTTTGGAAATAAACAATGTCGGGATTAAAATTACCCATATAGAGGGCCGAAAACCTGGTAACAGCCGACTTGAAATTGCTATCACAGATAATAAGAAAGTAGAATTAAAAAAAGTGGAACTTGCTTCAGTTCGTGATGTTCAAGGGGAGGAAACTACGTTTTACACAGTATATCAATCAGTTCAAAATGATTCGATGGCTTTTTATACACTACGTATTCTTGACGGAGAAGAGTTTAATATTGATTTTGCAAATTTACGAATCGATGAATCCTCTTCTATGCTGGATATTGTGCTTCAAATAGAAGAATTTGCGCAGGATCAGTTACCTGAGCAAGATGTTGATGATTTAGATCAAGTATCAGAATTAAGCCTCTTTGTAATGATGCATGTATTAAACTCCATGGGGATAAGCTATATAAATGAAGATAACGATGACCTGTTTGGTATGGATTTACTTTATCAACAAGGATTCATATCCCTGTCAGGAGATGAACAATTAAATGGTATTATATCAGGTATAAAATGGCAGATAGATGGTAATAATCCGGGAATAAGAGGATATGGCTTTGAATATGACGACCTTTACCAACTTACTAATGCAAACTATGCCAAACAAGGCCAGGCTTTTATATGGCACGATGAAGTTGACAGGTATTCGGTTAACAATATAGATTACGATTTAAATGGGAATATTGAAATTTTGCAACGAAATGGGGTTATAGGTTATGAAGGGGGCCAATATCTCTACGGGATGATGGATGATCTGGATTATGATTACGATGGTAACCAACTAATATCAGTTGATGATATTATTCCCGACCCAACATTTACAGGAAATGATTTCAGGGACAATGGTTATGTCAATCCTGATGATGAATATATTTATGATGCAAACGGCAATATGATAACTGATGCTAACAAAGGGATAACTGTAACTTATAATCACATAAACCTGCCCGAAGAAATTGATTTTGGGAACGGTAACAAAATTAAGTATCTTTATACCGCTAACGGGGCAAAAATTAAAAAAACAGTGGAAACCAATAGCAGTATAAGTAGTACAGTACATTATGCCGGGAACTTTGTGTATAATGGGAATCAACTGGAGCACATCGTATCAAGCGAAGGCCGGGTGATAAAAGATGGTACTACTTTTGAATACCAGTACTTTTTACGCGACCACTTGGGCAATGTACGGGTGGTATTTGGGGAGGATGAAGATGGCAATGCCGAAATATTGCAAGAAGACCATTACTACCCCTTTGGATTAACATACATGGGCGATTTGAATTACAATTACGGTACCCAAGAAAATAAATACCTTTACCAGGGAAAAGAATTGCAGGATGATCACAACCTGCAATGGCACGACTTTGGAGCCCGTATGTATGATGCACAATTAGGTAGGTGGCATTGCCCTGATCCCCTTTTGCAATTTAACAGCCCTTACCTGGCCATGGGTAATAACCCGGTTAGCGGGGTCGATCCCAGTGGCATGTGGGTTGACAGGATAAGAGGTATGGCTTCAAGGGGTAAAGCACTGTACGACTACATGAATTTTATGCGAGGCAAAGGATATAGATGGGATGGGGAAACACGCACCTGGGGTCAATCAATGGCAGTTCCATTAGTGAATCACAATTTGTTGTCTGGAGGATATACAGAAATGATGATGTCTGGAAAAAGCTGGCAAAGTAATATGAGAGTCATGGCACAAGCTAATAGAGCTATTAAATGGCATGCCCTTAAAAAAGAATTACAAGAAAAGTTAAGGCAGGCAATTTTGAGTGGTAACCAGGAAGCAATTGCAGCAGAAATGGATGCTGCTTTAATTGGAAATGAATGGATTGCTGAGATGACAGCATTGTTGGAAGAGGCTGGTTCACAAGGATTGAATTTTGTGTCTGGAGAGGGGGATGGAAATGAAGAAACGGGCAATGTTGTTAAGGGTTTCACCATTGATTTTGCAGTATGCTTTGGTTTGGAAGGCATGAATAATGGATTTAGCTTTTCATTCCTTACAGATGGAGATGATTATGGAATTACTTTCACACAACTCAGAAATGGTGAAGGGTATGAAGTTACATTAATTGGATTAAGTGGTACTTATATGGAGAAAATGGATGGGTCTGACATGACTATTGAAGATTCTTATGGCCCTGGTCAAACTTGGAGTGGAGGGTTTTTGCCGTTTAGTTTATCTGTATCAGGAAATAATTATGCTCCTGATCCATCAACTTACATAATAATATCACCTGGTGGGAGTATAGGTGCTCCTGGTGCAGCTGCTCATTATGAGACTAATACTTGGGGAATTACTCTAAAAGATATATTAAACTTTTTTGAAGATTTATAATAGTCTTATACAATAATATGTAATAAATTAGATATGGATGATTTTGCTCTAATAATATGGTTAGCTATTTGCAGTATCCCTTCAATAGTTTTATGGCTCTCAATGATGATTATAATGAACAATAAGGGAATTAGTGTTAATTTTTTCATTGTAAGACCAAAGGATTATTTTAAATTTTGGGAATTAATAAAACATGAAAAGATAAAACCTAAAAAGATAAAGTATTCATTAATTTTATGGATACAGATTGCTTTAATGTTAATATATTTGGCAGGTATGCCCATATTAATTAAATTAATTGAATTTTAAAATGAAAGGAACTTAATTTACTTCTGGAATTAAAGATTCTATAATCCTGCCCTACTACCTTATTTCAACATAATAATACTCTTTATCAAAGTTGAATTTAAATAGTCGAACCTGCTAAACCTAATCAACCATAGCAATATCAACAGAATTAGGTTAATAATTATTGAAAAATTGGTGATTAATTTTGCAAGTATTTTAGTAATTTTAAGAAAAACCTTGCAAAATAATGATAGGAAAAACAGATAGGCAGCCTCAATTGAACATATTCAAAGTTCCATTAAACCAATACATAGACCTTAATCATGAATTGTGTTTACTTTCCAAAAAGATTGATTGGGAAAGAGTGGAGGATGATTTTAGCCAGTACTATTGTTTAGACAATGGCAGGCCCTCTATTCCCATTCGAAAAATAGTGGGTGTAATTTTACTAAAACGGGTTTATAACCAGAGTGATGAAAGTGTGGTAGAGAGATGGAAAGAAAACCCCTACTGGCAATATTTCTGTGGAGAGACATATTTACAACACCAACAACCCTTTGATGCGACCGAGCTGATTAAATTCAGGCAACGGATAGGAGAACCAGGTGCAGAGAAAATACTCAGCTTAACCATTCATTTGTTTAATAAAAAGGAGATAGAAGAAAAAGAGGCACTCTTTGATACGACCGTTCAGGAAAAAAACATCACCTACCCAACAGATACCAAACTACAAAAAAGGATTATTGAGAAGTGTAGAAAGATAGCTGAAACAGAGGGAATCGTATTAAGACAAAGCTATAAAAGGATACTGAAGCAATTAATGATAGACCAACGCTTCAGGCAACATCCCAAAAGAAGGAAAAAAGCCAATGCGGCAGCCAGGAAAATAAAGACTATTGCAGGCAGGGTTGTCAGGGACATTGAAAGAAAAATGAACAATGAACAACTACAAAGGTACGCAGTAGACTTAAGCATTTTTAAGCTAAAACTAAAGGAGCAGAAAAACACAAAGAACAAAATATACAGCCTTCATGAACCACACACAAAATGTATCGCCAAAGGAAAAGAAGCAAAACAATATGAGTTTGGCAATAAAACCTCAATCGTTAAAACACGCAAGTCAGGGATTGTTATTGGTGCATTAGCATTTAAAGAAAATATTTACGACGGGGATACTTTGAAGCCCCAACTGGAGCAAATTGAAAGGTTGACAAATTATCAACCTGAAACCGGAATTGTTGACAGGGGGTATCGTGGAAGAAGTACTATCAGTGAAACAAAAATAATGAGCCCTAAAAAATTACCAGCCTCAAGCAATAACTACCAAAAGCAAAAAGCAAGAAAACAATTTAGGGCAAGGGCTGGTATTGAACCAGTGATCGGACATATAAAGCACGATCACAGGATGATACGGAATTATTTATCAGGTGAATTGGGTGATACAATAAATACTTTATTGGCGGCAGCAGGATTTAACATGAAAAAGATGCTTAACAGGTTAAAAGCAGAAGCTATAAATTTTATTTTCTATGTTTACTGGAGGATATTCAACAAAGTATTCAGCTCAAATTATTCTCATGTGTGAGAAAACGAGCTTTTTCAGGTTCGACTAAATAGATATAAGAGTATTAACATTGATTTCAGGTGGATTTGGATTATCAATTTGAAATTTAAGTCTTGTTGTGGATTTGATATCCAATGGTTGTTATTTTTTGGGAAGAATTAAGTTGTTTGTAGAAGTCATTAAAATTTATCGAACTATCATTTTGAATAAGATCAGATAAGTTTGATTCCTGAATATCCTTTTACAAAAAAATCAATCTCAATATTGCATACAAATTTTAGTTTGATATGCGATATATATTTACACTAACAATTTTGACAAAGTATTTGTATAGTTGAGATAGATTATCAAGAATAGTACCTAGTTAGTCTCCTGCTGGACATATTTTATCATAATAGACTGGTTTAGCCCCCTATTAATCGGACTATTTTAATTTCGATTCAAATATAAGTATTTTTCGTTTATAAATTTCATAATATTGTATCAGCAAGGAACGACCGAAGGTGACCTTTGTACCGGTGGTTGTTGAAGTATTTCGGGCCCGTTTGCTTCGTTTTGTAAATTATCAAACCCATCGGGAGTTTGATAATTTAAGCAAGGAACTCCCTTCAGGTTCTCATTATCCGGTATTTGTTGATAAGGGATATTGAGGGAAAACTTTAGTGTTTTGTTCTTTAGCTCTTTGCTTGATATTTTCTTTTCATCCCATAATTCCCAAAATAGTTTTGGGGTGAGGTTGGCGATAGAACCATGCAAGCGTTTGTTGTTATAAGTGTCATAAAACCTTTCCAATCTTTTTTCAAGATCGGTTATTTCCCAAAACGCTTCTTTCTCTATTGATCTCGACAGTATGGAATGAAAGCTTTCGATATGCCCGTTTTCTTGAGGTGTATAAGGATGTGTAAAAACCTGGTCAAGATAGTTTTCTTTGAAAAAACCCTGCACCGTTTTCGCCCCAAATTGTGGGCCGTTATCGTTTCTGACCTCAATATGGACACCTTCTTTTAACAGGTCTGCCCCTTGCAGATAGTTCACGATTATATGTTCCCAAGCCTGTTTTACTTGTTGGGATTTCATTGTGAAACCTACCTGCCAATGTAATACAAACCTGGTAAAAGTATCAATGATGGTCAGGATATAACAATGCCTGCGTGCCTGGGCAACCCATACATATTTAATATCCATCTCGAATACCTGTAGTGGTGCCCGTGGTGTAACAACCCTATACCGGGCATAGGTCCTCTCTGCCCGTTTGTGTTTTTGTTTTAGCAAGTTATGTTCCTTCATCAACCGGTAAACTTTTTTGTGGTTAATAAAATATCCCATCATCATCAAAGCAAAATACATTTTCCGGTAACCATAATCCGTATCGGGGTCCTCTTGGAGTTTTATTGCCTCATCGATTATTTGCCCGTTTCTTACTTCTTGCTTTTTACCCAAAACCAGCCTTGTTGTACTGGTCGATGCTCTTCTGCCTGGACGTGATTTCTTGGGCTGGTAGTAATACTGGTGCCTGGTTAACCCAATAATTGGCAATGCCTTGTCCCGTATTAATCCCAACCCAATATATTTTATGGCTATAACTTTTTTCTCGCCCAGGCATATTTCTTTTTTAGCATTTCGGTTTTTAAATGCCCTTCAATTTCTTTTTCGGCCAATAACTTTTTTAGGAGTTCATTCTCCTTTTCAAGCCTTTTGATCTCTTTGATATGGGCAGGGGTCATCCCGTGCCTGAAACCGGCCTCGCCCATTTCTTCAAATTTCTTCTTCCAACTGTAATAAGTTGCCGGGTAAATGCCGTGTTTTTCGAGGGTGGTTTTTACACCATTTTGCTCAACTTCCTTTAAAAGTTGAAGCTTTTCTTCCTTGGTAAACTTCCTTTTATCTGTCATAATCAAACAAAGTTATAGATTTCTAACTATAATCCTGTCCGACTTTCTGGGGGGCTAAAACAGTACAGAATTTAAGTCAAGTGCTAATTTTTCAGGAGCAAGATTTAAGTCATCTGTTATTTTTTCTGAAACTCAATTTCAATCGATCAATTTTAGCAAAGCTAAATTTTATTCATCGGCCAATTTTATGAGGGCAAATTTTGGTTCGCGAGCTGACTTTAAATATGCTCAATTCCATTCCATTACAAATTTTCAGAATGCTATGTTACCTAAATATATTGATTTATCTTATGTTAACAATATAAAAGAGGAAATTGATTTTACAACATCTATTATTAAAGATGAAAATAAAATTTGTAAAATTAATTTAATTAATTCCAATATTGATAAAATTAAATTTAGATACTCAAGATTTAAGTTGCATTTCCCAAATAATACAGATCCTGAGATTAAAACTTATGTTTATGAGAAACTATTGAATAAAACTGCAAAAGAAGGCTTTATTCTAAGTTATGAGAAACTAGATAAAGAATACAAGGAATTTATTTACTTAGAAAGTGGAAAATATAGCAAATCGTACGGGCAAGTAGTAAACTGGGTAAGTAATATCTGGTGGGATTATGGTTATAATAAACTTTTGATATTTAGAAATTCTTTAATACTATTTCTGTTTTTTTATATTATTAATTCTATTTTTTATAAATCGATGATATGTAAAGTATATATTATTGAAGATTTTAAAAAACTTAAAGAAAAATATAAAAACCGAACACTGATAAATCTTCTTAGAGTGTTACTTACTTCCATATTTTACACTTCATTTATTTTCTTTGGTATAAAGTTTAGTTTGAAAAATTTAAAAATAAAAGAAAACATATATAGTTGGAATTTTCTTTTATTACTAAACTTTTTTGCTCAATATATACTAGGGTTAATTTGTTTAGCATACATGGCTAATTTCATTATTACAACGTAATTAATAAAAATTATAAATACAGTAAGTAAACTGTTCTGATTAAAATGGTATAAAAAAAGGTGCAAAAAGCACCTTTTTTATACCATCAAATACTTAAATTTGGTATTTCTTTTTTTATTTCTTCGTGAATTTGTGGTGTGTACTTATAGTAGCTTTTTCATCTCTAACTACCATTATATATGTACCATAAGGAAAAGCTCTAATTTTATTGATTCTCATTTTTTTTCCTTTATGTAAGTTGTACCATCCATCATCATAAACTGATTTACCCGCCATATTAAAAATTTGAACAGTAACATCATCAAATTTTTCACTCAATATTTCTATATCAATATAATCTGTGCAGGGATTTGGAAAAATATTAATATCTTTTAATGATTCTTGTGTCAGCTCAGTATCCATTCCTGTGATATCCTCTAAATCATTACTAATTCCATCGTCCGAACCAGAACCTTCTTCAATAATAAAGATATCGATAATTCCT
>Ga0164315_10002778_pt1 | contig 13500 bp, 10 predicted proteins | sample GuaBasSedimGuay6_FD_113737 | JGI IMG/M metagenome (GOLD analysis project Ga0164315, IMG submission 113737) | Subseafloor sediment microbial communities from Guaymas Basin, Gulf of California, Mexico - Guay6, Core 4569-2, 0-3 cm | ecosystem: Environmental > Aquatic > Marine > Hydrothermal vents... | reverse complement strand
GTGAAAAGGGGCGGGAACTGCTGGGAAGCGGCCGGGCGGCGATTGAGGGATTGTTGCCGGAGAGTGAAGGTCGGGAACTGATGCTGGATATGGTGGACGGGTTTGCCCGGAAGATGGTTTAGCTTGATAATGCGCATCTTGGCTTTCAGTCATGATCCAAGAAAAGGAAGGGAGTTCGCACTCATGAAAATATCAAATATTTTCCGCTAATAACGCAATTATTTATGATTTTATAGCAAACAGATTGGGTTGCTAAATCGAATATAATCTCTGTCATGTAAAATGGCCTATAATGGGACAGGTTCTACATACCAAGATATGAGGCACAATTTTCCTTTAACCTATAGGCTCTCAAGAGACCCCACTGCTCTGCGGCGGGGTATTTCGTTCATAATCAAAACTATTCATTATCCTTTCTTGTATCTCTTTTTCTTGAAATTTCATTACGGCGTTTTTTTATCCGATCAATATCTATCGGGTATGAACCATATTCATGAACTGTGTTATACATGACCTCAATATTGATCAATGGGATCGTCTCATGAACTTCACTTGACGATCCAATAAAGATTTTTTGGGAAGGACCTATTTTTTCTATCAGTTCCAGAGTTTCATCTTCCACATCAAACCTGTTTCCAAGGGGAAGTGTTTCTTCACAGCATACATTACCGAACAGAAATTTCTCAGGCCAGTTTTTATGTATATCAAATATATCATTGCAATTATTACGTTCAATAGGATTTAATGCTTCTGCGTTAAATTTATCCTTTCCAAGCAACAAATTTAGAAGTGGACCATATCGGCCATCAGTATGGAAAATGAAGGTTCCGCCTTTTTCCTGTATGGGTTTACTTATGGTCCGCCAACGATCGAGACAAAGTTCTTCAATCATAGAAGGAGAAAAAATAGGTCCATTTGAGCCAGCAATATCTTCTCCCATAAATTGCAGTGGAGGAGTATCATTTTCTGCATATATCTTAGTTAATATTCCTGAATATGCAGTGGTACAATCCATTATATGGTTGATCAACTCCGGTGCGTCGTATAGAACCATAGAGAAAAGTTCCAAGTCTACATAAGTGTACGCATCGCACAAAGGCCCTTCTACAGCACCTATGAATATACAGTCTTGTTCCTGAAAACGTTTAGTAATATCCCTGATAAAAGGTTCATACCATTCCCGCATCTCTTTCTCTTTTGGTATAGAAGGCATGTTTTTTTCCAGTCCTGCCAGATCAGTGAAGGGACGTTTTGATATCCATGCTGTGTCTCCTCCCTGTTGAACATTCCAATCATTGGAATCTACCCCCATAAAACGTATCCAATTATCTACTTTATGACGCATCCAGTGCTGTATAGGATCATGAGTAGACCTGGTGATATCAAGTCCTATTCCTTTGAAAGCCTTAATATTAATATCAAGAAGTTCATCTGGTGAGTATCTTCTATCATCTCTGTATCCACCATAGGCACGCAGGACTTCTGTATTATCCACATAGTCGTATGTCATGATTCGGTCTGTCTCATGGCCCGTCAGCAATTGTGATAGTCTCGTAAGGTTATTCATTCTATTTTTCTCTTTCTTCAATCATTATTATAAGCATCAAACTACAAGTACATTTACTGAAATATTTAAATACCATTTGCATGTCTCAAATGGTTTCATGAAACTATTCATTCCCCAAATATTCGAAAAATCTACTCTGTCCATTGCTCCGGTACAAGGTTCTGGAGCAATATTATATTGGCCTGCATATCCCCCTTCATTGAGCCACATCCCCAAATATTTCACGCTTTCTTTAGGGTATTCTAAATGAATCTTAATTTCATTCTGAGGATCAAGAAGTGAACACCATCCTTCAGTAACAGGAGTAGTAAAATAATACTTCTGATAGCCGAAATCATTGATAGGAGGTACCTTGTCAAGTCTGAATACCTTACCACTATCAAGTATTGCTTCAGGGAAATTATACTTTGACCCATATGAGCCAAGACGCTTGCCATCTACAGAGTTCACAATCTCATCCATCCCTTCTGGCACAATAAACTCCATATTTGCATTCGCATTAAATAGAGGGTGTGCAGACCAGATGAAATCAAATTGGTAAGGAGATAGATTCTCTACTTCATAGCTTAAATATATAGTACCTTCATCAAGGTGCATCTTTTTTTTAAAACGATAAGGGAAACGCACTCCATTAACTTCCATTTCAATATTTTGATTCAATATTGTTAAATTCCATGGAAGAGACCAGACCTCTCCATGATCAGGCATTTCTATTCCCTTCCAAGGTGCCTTTTCATAGTAGGAGCTTGATATATTAGGGAACATGTCGTCAAAACAAGCGGATTCTCCTTCAGCAAATTGTTCTGCATATAGGGATTTCTTAAAAGTTTTATTTGGGTTCTGCCATAAGAGTTCATATTCTATGGGCTTGAATATGATCGAAGCAATTTTGGCACCCCATTTAGGGAGGATTTCCACCCTTAATATTTCATTTTCCAGAACATGGGACTGAACATCTTTATATTTATTTTCATAGCTTTGTTGCATAATATTTCCTGTAATAATTATCCAATTCATTAGTCGCTTATCAACACTTCTAACCTGTATTTCTTACAAGAATAAATAAAATAAGGGTTCTTCCTGTGTTATTATATCAGTATCAACAAAATATTAAAAAGAAAAACCCTAATGGAAACACAGTGTAATCCATCATAGCTGGATCTTCAAGGATTGAATTTTCGTAAAATTGTTGTAACAACGAATCTGATGTGAATACTTCCGATGGTGGGTTATTACACCTTGGTAAGTTGGACCAGCGTTATCGAATCATCAAAAGGCTGAGTTTCTGTTTTGTCTATAGATAAGATTGAGAATCTGTTCCTTGATACCTTGAAAGAACACTTTCACGAACCAGAAAATTGTACAAGCGGGGCTCCCTTCCCCCTCTTACGGCTTAACATCCCGGAAAAAGGCGGGGGATTTTCCTATCATTTTTTTAAAAACACGGTAGAAGTATGACTCGTTGTTAAAGCCGCATTCGAAGAGAATGTCGGAGATAGTCCTGTTTGTATTTTCAATGAGGTGAATCGCATGAAACAGGCGCAGACGGATAATGTATTCAGAAAAGTTGATACCTGTTGTTTTTTTAAAAAAATGGGAAAAATAGTTTCTCTGCATTCCTGCCATTTCTGCTGCGTCCTCCAGAGTAAGAGGCTCATTGAGGTGTTCTTTTATATATTTTTGTACAGGGTAGAGGCGTGAAAAGTTATTTTTGATGAAAGAGAGGTCAGTCTCTTTCTTTCTTACAAAATGGGAGTAAAGTCTGCTTAAAAATAATAGAAGATACGCTTTTATTTCCAGTTCCCATCCTTCCCTTTGTTTTTCATAATGTTTATCAATGCTTTCAAGAAGATGAGTGGTTTCTTTGGTAATATCCCAATCTGCATTGAGTTTCCCTTCTTTTGCTGCACCAAGTGCTATGAACGGATGTAAGTAGTTGTAGTCGACAATACTTGCTGTGTCCGGGCATACAAGGTTCTTGTCAAACATAAAGACTTTCCACTCGGTGCCGCCGGGAGAAACTGACCATGAATGAAGTTGATGGCTGCCGAAGAGAAGAATATCTCCTTTGAAAACGGTAATAACCTTTCCTCCTGTAAAAATTTGAGCGCTTCCGGAAATAATGCGGTTTATCTCAAGGCAGTCATGAAGATGGCTTGGGATGATATCCGAAGGAGAAGGGGTGTCTTTTTTGTGTAAATAGATAAAAGGGAAATCAGTATTGAGGAGTGAACCATCACACTGGTATTGCATAGCATAATTATTCAGTAGAAGTTTCTTACTGTCAAGTTCTTAAATATTTGTGTTATATTAAATTATCTATTATTAAAATCTAATTCTTGGTTGTGAGTACATAAATAACATAATATAGTGCAGTAAAATATTCAGTTTGTATGATATCCTTGGATTATTTAGAAGGAAAAACCAATGACTCATAGAGAGAGAGTAGAAACAGCATTGAATCATGAAATTCCAGATCGATGTCCCATGCAGATAAGCTTTACCCCCGAATTTGCCGACAGGCTGGCAGGTAGGATGAATCTTTCCGACAAGGATCATAACCCCCATGGCGGAGGAAACAACTACGACCTTGAAATAGCGTTGGATGAGGATATTCTCCTGACTTCAGTTGGATGGGCGGACTGCTACTATAACGATGACGATAATGTAACAGAGTATACGGACGAATGGGGTATCGGCTGGAATACAGCCGAGTACCAGACCAAATTCGGAAAAGGACGGTATACAGAGATAACAGGGAACCCTTTGGCTGAGGATGATGCAATTCAATCATACAAAGCTCCAGATCCCACAAGGCCTGAGCTCTATAAAGGAACGGAAGATATTCTTAAGAGACATAAAAATGATTATTGGATTTGTGGTGTAACGGTAACGACAATATTTGAAACTGCCTGGGCACTTCGCGGTCTTGATAAACTGTTGATGGATTTTGCTTTAAATCCAGAGCTTGCAGAAGCAATTCTTGATATCCCTTTTCAGTATCATTTAACGGCAGCAGAGCAGCTTGCAAAAATGGGAGTTGATATGATATGGACAGGGGATGATATGGGCGGCCAGGAAGCAATGCTCATTTCACCAGATATGTGGAGACGGTTCTTTAAACCCCGCATGGCCCGTATGTTTGAATCACTTAAAGCGATAAATCCGAATATTAAAATTGCCTATCATTCTGATGGTGTTATTGAGCCTATTATTCCTGAACTTGTTGAAATTGGTCTTGATATATTAAACCCTATTCAGCCTGCATCGATGAATCCTGCTGATCTTGGAAAAAAATTTGGAGATAAACTCTGTTTCTGGGGTACGATAGATGAACAGTATACTCTTCCCTTCGGTACTCCCGGCGATGTAAAGAAAGAGGTGGAGACGCGTCTTCAAACCATAGGTAAACAGGGGGGACTTATTATAGGCCCCACCCATCACGTACAGCTTGATACTCCTATGGAAAACTTTGATGCAATGGTTAAGACAATAAAAGAAACTCCTTGTATTTAGTGTATCAATGTGAATTATTATGAGGAACTACAGGGGCAGCTGAACTGAAAAAGATGTCCCTTTCCCCGGTATACTGGAAAAGATGATAAGCCCATTGTGGGCTTCCGCAATATGCTGGCATATTGAGAGACCAAGGCCTGTGTTTGTTTTAGTCATTTTTGTACTGAAGAAGGGTGTAAAAATATTCTTCCTTACGTCTTCAGGAATTCCGTATCCATCATCGGAAATGGAAATGGTTACAGAGTCTTCGCCAGGATTTTTATTAATGCCGATTTCGATTTTACCCCAGTCAAGAACAGCTTCAATTGCATTTACAATCAGATTGATGAAAAGCTGTTTCAATTTGTTTTCCTGTCCGGTAATAAGAATATCTCTTTCTCTATACTTTTTTGTAATAATAAGTTTTTTTGAATTTATCTTATACCCCAGGAGCATAACTATTTCATCGAGAAGTAAATTTATATTTAATACCCGTTTCCCCTGATTTTTAACTCTGGAAAATGAAAGAAGGCTTCCCACAATCTCAACAATACGGTTCAGCTCTGTTTCTATTTGAGTAATTGTTGAAATGTCTTCTTCATCTCTCTTCTTTAGTTTCAGGAGTTCAATGTAATTCTGCATGATTCCCAGAGGATTATTTATTTCGTGGGCAACCCCTGCGGCAAGTTCTGCAGTAGAAGCAACTTTTTCAGCTCTCAGCAGATATTCTTTTGTAATATAATCAACGGAAATATCTTCTATAAAAAGATCAATCCCTGCAAAATCGCCACTTTCAGTAAAAATAGGGTAGGATTTAAGTTTTATGAATCTATTGTTATCCACGGATATTTTGTTCCAGACTGAAAGCTCCCGGGATTCTATTTTTTCTATTATCTCATTTCTGATATTTTCTTTAAATATTTTAATGAGCTCTTTCAGGTTCCTCGGTTTCTGGTCTTTCATCCCCAGAGCTTTGTCAGCTGCCGGGTTAATTAAAAGAATATTCTCAACTCTGTCCAGGAGTATCATTCCAACAGGAAGGTCCTTTATAATTGACTCATCATAGCGGTTGAGAAAGAGGAGTTTATCATTTTCCTGCTTTCCTTCTATATTCAGTACGAAACTGTATGCCATGTTAATAAGTCTTGATCTGTTGATAGAATTTACGGATTCAGTTCCTCTACGTACTCCTTCTTTTAGAACAGTAACTCTATCTGAAATTTTGAATATCTCATCAATATTCGAGGTAATATATATAACAGATTTTCCTTGTTCCTTGCATGCGTGTAAAACTTTGAATGCCATATTGAGTTCAGTTGGTGTGAATCTCCTGGATATTTCGTCCACAATAATTATTTCAGTCCCCAAGGATATTACCCGGGCTATTTCAATTACCTGGCGTTCTCCCTCTGTCAGCTTGTGGACAGGGCAGCTCGGATTAATATCAATGGAAAAGGCTTTAAAAAGGGTTTCACACTCGGAGTTCATTCTTTGTTTGTCCTTTTTACTTATATAGAAATGAGGCATTCTGCCGATATAGATATTCTCAACGGCAGTCATAGAAGGGATAATTTTCTGTTCCTGATATACCATTCCTATTTTGTGTGCTATTGCGCTTTGTGGGGTAAATGAATTTATTACATTTCCGTTTAAATAGATTTCACCGGACTGTTTCTGCTCATCTCCTGTTATTATTTTAGCCAGTGTTGATTTCCCCGAACGGTGATCCCCTGTTAAAGCATGGATTTCCCCTTTAAAGAGGTCGAAATTCACACCTTGAAGAGCTTTAATCTCTTTATAATTATGATGAATATTAATAAGCTTAAGGGCTAAACTTTGCAATTATCCCATCCCCAGGCGTTTCATCTTGTTATATAAAGTTCTGCGGTTTATGCTTAGTATTTCAGCCGCCTTGGATTTGTTACCTGCGGCTGTATTCAAGGCATTTAGAATTACTTCTCTGGTTACATTATCGTAAATACCTTTCATATCTGAGTCTTCCGGTGAAATATCTTTATTGTACTGAGAGGGAAGATGTTCTGGTAAAATAATATCACTTTCACAAAAAATCACTGATCTTTCCATACAGTTTTTCAGTTCCCGTATATTTCCCGGCCATGAGTGGTTTATGAATATTGAAATAGTATCATTAGAAATGGATGTAACAGATTTGGAGTATTTTTGATTAAAGAGTTTAAGAAATTGATTCGCAAGTGGTATAATATCCTCCTGCCTCTCTTTGAGGGTAGGCAGTTCGAGGTGTACTACAGAGAGGCGGTAATAGAGGTCATCCCTGAAAGTTCCTTCCTGTATGAGTGTTTTAAGATCCTTGTTGGTAGCCGTAATGAAACGGACATCCATAGGTTTTACTTTATTTGATCCCAGACGTTCAAACTCCTTCTCCTGTAAAACCCGCAGTAGTTTTGCCTGAGTATTTATGTTGAGTTCTCCTATTTCATCAAAGAAAATAGTTCCTCCTTCCGCAATCTCAAATTTCCCTTTTCTACTATCCTTTGCGTCTGTGAAAGCTCCCCTCTCGTGACCGAAGAGTTCGCTTTCAATCAGTGTCTCGGGAATAGAGGCGCAGTTGATTTTAATGTAAGGTTTCTCTGCCCTGGAGCTCTTTAATTGTATTTTCCTGGCAATGAGTTCTTTTCCCGTTCCGCTTTCTCCGGTAATAATTACTGGTATATCAGTAGATGCAATTTTATTTACAATCTGCAGCGCTTTGAGCATTTTTTCATTATTCGTTATTATAGTCTCGTCAATTTTTTTTTCAGATTTCTTTGTTTTTACTTCACTTAGCTGATTTACTTCGGAAAGGAGTTTTTGAAATTTTAATGGTTTTTCGTAGTAATTAAGTGCTCCGTACCTCATCGCTGTTACAATTGTATCCACTGAGCCGTATCCGGAAATCATAATTACAGGAAGATCCGGGTATCTCTGTTTTATGGATTTGATAAGACTCGTCCCTGTAATGCCAGGCATTTTATAATCTGTAATTACCAGCAGGATATTGTTTTCTTTTAAAATATTTTCAACTTCACAGCTGTCGGAAGTATAAATTGCATTATAATTGTGAGCTTTAAAAAGTTTTGCAAGAGAAACGCACATTGCAGTTTCATCGTCAACTATTAGAATTGTATCCATGTTGGCATAGTAGATGGAAATTATTTGAAAAGACAAGATGGAGTATTATGTTAAATGGGAATAATAATTCTCAACGGTGTACAAAGCGGGACTTACTTTTCCCAACCCGGGCAGTAAAAAGTACAGAGTTTCTTTTCTCGTTTGCTTATATTTAATCTTAATGAAAAAAGGTTGTTTGGCACGATACTTGCATTATAAAAGGTAAATGTTATTCTAAGGAGAAACTGTATGAAGAGGATTTATGCTTTTTTACTGGTAATGCTTATTGCTTTGAGCATTACAGGCGCTCTTTTTGCTAATGGCGGGAGCGAATCTGGAGACAAACCTGTTAAAATAGGCTTTCTTGTAAAGATGCCTGAAGAGCCATGGTTTCAGAACGAATGGAAATTTGCTGAAGAAGCTGGTGTAAAATATGGTTTTGAAGTAGTTAAGATAGGTACTCCTGATGGAGAGAAAGTACTTTCAGCTATTGATAACCTGGCTGCTCAGGGAGCACAGGGTTTTGTAATTTGTACACCCGATGTAAACTTAGGACCCGCAATTAAATCTAAAGCAGATGCTGTGGGCTTAAAGGTTTTAGCAGTTGATGACAGATTCCTTGGACCAGACGGAGAACCTATGGAAGATGTTCCTTACATGGGTATTTCTGCATATAAAATCGGCCGCCAGGTTGGTGAAACCATGATGTCTCAGATGGAAGAAAGAGGTTGGAAGCAGGAAGATACAGGCTTTTTGAGAGTAAGTTTTAATGAACTACCGACTGCAAAATCCAGAACTGATGGAATGACTGATGCTTTAAAAGAGGCAGGATTTGACGAAGCCTATATTTTTGAATCACCTGAAAAAACCACTGATACTGAAGGTGGTTTTAACGCTGCTAATATAACGCTTACCAAACACCCTGAAATTAAACACTGGATGGTTGGCGGTCTTAATGACGAATCAGCAATGGGAGGTACAAGAGCTCTTGAAGGAAGAGGTTTTGGAGTAGAAGATATATGCGCTGTTGGTATCGGCGGAAGCGGAACAGCCACAAACGAGTTTGCAAAAACTGAAATGACAGGCTTTTATGCAACTGCTTTGATCAGTCCATACAGACATGGTTTTGAAACTTCAGAATTCATGTACAAATGGATTGTAGATGGTGTTGAGCCTCCAGCAACTACCTTTACAACCGCTATTATGATAAATAGAGATAATTACGAAGAAATAATGGCGAAGAACTAAGTAGACTTTTTGATTACTTAATTTATCTTTTAATTATGGAACCACAGTTTCTTAGCTGTGGTTCTATTAACAGATAAAGCAGGAGATTAAAGTATTTATGAAACCTTATCTGGAATTTAAGTCGGTAAGCAAAACATTCCCTGGTGTAGTTGCATTGAATAATGTTTCCTATCAGGTTAAAGAGGGGAGTGTACATGGCCTAATTGGAGAAAACGGTGCTGGTAAATCAACTCTGTTGAAAATACTAAGCGGAGCCTACTATCCAACTAGCGGTGAAATACTGATAGACGGTCAACAAAGAGACTTTCATAGCACAAAAGAAGCACTTGATGCTGGAGTTGCTGTTATATATCAGGAACTTAATCTCATACCTGAAATGACAGTAGCAGAGAATCTTCTTCTTGGTCATATGCCTACTAGATCAGGATTTCTTGATAAAAGAGAGATGGATAAAATAGCAGAAGGAGAATTAAAATTTCTTCTGGATAATATTTATCCTGAAACAAAAATAAAAGAACTGTCGATTGGTCAGAGGCAGATGATTGAGATTGGTAAAGCTCTGCTTCATGATGCCAAAATTATAGCTTTTGATGAACCTACAAGTTCCCTTTCCAGCAGAGAAATAAAGCAGTTGTTTAAAATTATCAAGGAATTAAAGGAAACGGGGCATTCGGTAATCTATGTTACCCACAGGATGGAAGAGATATTTGATGTTTGTGATGAGGTAACCGTTTTCAGAGACGGGAAAAAAATTGAAACCTACACAGATATGTCAACCGTAAATCATGATTTACTTGTTAAAAAAATGGTTGGGCGCTCAATTGAAGATATATATAGCTATAAACCAAGAACCCTGGGGAAAACTGTTCTTGAAATTAAGGATCTTATGGGGCCCGGGTTGTCAGAACCGATTTCTTTAAATGTAAAAAGTGGTGAAATAGTTGGTTTTTTTGGATTAGTAGGAGCAGGAAGGACAGAGTTTCTCAAAGTACTTTACGGTGCTGAAAAAAAGGAATCGGGAAGCGTAATCGTTGATGGAAAATATGTTAATATTGGTTCTCCATCAAAAGCAATAAATGAGGGGATTGCTCTTTGTCCCGAAGACCGTAAAGATGAAGGAATAATATCTGTACGGAATATAGATGAGAATATAAATATAAGCGTAAGACGGCATTTTAACAAGGCCGGTATTTTTCTTAATAAGAAAAAAGAAACAGAAAATACAAATAATTTTATAAAGAAACTGGATATAAAAACACCATCAAAAGAGCAGATAGTTGGGAATCTCTCAGGTGGTAATCAGCAGAAAGTTATACTTGCCAGATGGCTTGGAGAGAATATAAAAATTCTTCTTATGGATGAGCCTACAAGAGGTATAGATGTTGGAACGAAGAATGAAATATATAAGATTATGTATAATCTGGCAGGGGAAGGGAAGGGGATTATCTTTGTTTCCAGTGATCTTCCCGAGGTGATGGGTGTTGCCGACAGAGTCGTGATAATGAGAGAAGGTCATTTTGTTGAATCTGTTGACAGAAAGGATCTTTCGCAGGAAAAAATTCTTTCTCATGCTTTACCCATAAATGATTAAAAAGGGAGTAAAAATGAACGGATCGAAAAGTATTAAGAATGAAAAGAGTATTCAAAATAAATTTCTGAAAACCCTGTGGGAAAGATCCGGGATGATAATAATCTATTTAGGGTTATTTTTAGTTCTTTCTGTTTTTGTTCCTTATTTCTTTACGGTAAGAAATATGATTGGTCTGGCCTTATCGGTATCAATGGTTGGAATGGTTGCAATGACGATGTTATTTGCTCTGGCCTCCGGTGATTTTGATCTTTCTGTGGAAGCAATTGTTGCATTTTCCGGAGTAACCGCTGCAATGGTTATAAATTCGACAGGAAGTGTTTTCTTTGGAATTATAGCCGGAATTATTGGTGGTGGTGTAATTGGTTTTTTAAATGGGATTATTATTGCAAAGGCAAAGATCAATGCGCTTATTACCACTCTGGCAACAATGCAGATAGTTCATGGAATGGCCTTTATTGTATCCGGGGGGAGCGCTGTTGGTATATCTGATGCACGTTTCTTTGTACTTGGAAACAGCAGGATGCTGGGAATCCCCAACCCAATCTGGATTACAATAGCAATGTTTATAATTTTCGGAATACTGCTTAACAGAACAACCTATGGAAAGAACACTCTTGCTATAGGTGGAAACATCGAAGCTGCAAGACTTGCAGGAATCAATGTTGACCGGATAAAGATAATAATCTTTACCCTACAGGGAAGTATGGCCGGGTTTGCAGGAGTTGTTCTTTCATCACGTATGACAAGCGGTCAGCCGAATACTTCAGTTGGATTTTCTCTGGATGTGATTTCTGCCTGTGTTCTTGGAGGTGTATCTCTTTCCGGAGGTATTGCGCCTTTAGGGGGAGCAATTGTGGGTGTTCTTATAATGGGAACAATACAGAATGCCATGAATCTTATGAATATTCCGGCTTTTTATCAGTATGTAGTACGCGGACTGATTCTTCTTATAGCAGTTTTAATTGACCAGTTAAAGCAGACGAATAAAAACTAAAGGGATATTTATGACATCAGTAGAAAGGATAACTACCAGCATTGGTCATGCTCAGCCTGATAGAATCCCGATTGATTTCGGAGCAGCTCCGGTTACGGGAATACATGTGAGTATAGTGTCCGATCTGCGTGATTATTTTAATCTTGAGAAGAAGAAAGTTAAAATAGTTGAACCCTTTCAGTGTCTTGGAGAAATTGAAGAAGATCTTCAGGAGGCTTTGTATGTAGATGTTCAGCCTGTTATCGGCCGAAAAAACTTTTTTGGATTCACCAATGATGAGTGGAAATCATGGATTATGCCAGATGGTCTGGAGGTTCTTGTTCCCGGCAACTTTAATACAACCGGGGAAGATGGTAAAATTTACATGTATCCCGAAGGGGACACGTCAGCAGATCCCAGTGCTGCTATGCCTGAGGGAGGGTATTTCTTTGATGCCATTCCTCGTCAGGAACCAATAGATGAAGGCAGTCTTGATGTAGAGGATAATCTTGAGGAATTCGGAGAGGTTGCTGAAGTTGACCTTGCTTATTTTGCAAAAGCATCAAAGCTGGCTAATGAAACCGGCCGGGCGGTCCTTGCAAACTTCGGCGGTACATCATTGGGTGATATAGCCTGTGTTCCAGGGGTACATATAAAACAACCTAAAGGAATCCGCGATGTTACCGAATGGTATATGTCTCTGGCGATGAGGCAGGATTACATTTACAGAATTTTTGAAAAGCAGGTTGATATTGCGTTAATAAATCTGGACAAGATCTGGAATCGGGTGGGAAATAGCGTTGATATAGCGTTTATATGCGGTACAGACTTTGGGACACAGACGGGAACATTTTGTGCTCCCGATACATACAGAGAGCTCTGGATGCCTCATTACAAACGGATAAACAACTGGATTCATAAGAATACAACCTGGAAGACATTTAAACACAGCTGCGGTTCTGTAATTACGTTTATGGAATTATTTATTGAGTCTGGTTTTGATATAATAAATCCTGTCCAATGTTCAGCCACAGGAATGGACCCTGAAACTCTTAAGAAAGAGTTCGGCAAGGACATCGTTTTCTGGGGCGGCGGAGTTGATACACAACAAACCCTGCCTTTTGGAACTCCGGAAGAGGTTCGTAAAGAGGTATTGAACCGTTGTGAGATTTTCTCCAAAGACGGTGGATTTGTTTTTAATACAATTCATAATACTCAGGCCCGGACTCCCATAGAGAACTTTGCCTCAATGCTTAAGGCTGTTAAAGAGTTTAACGGCGGGTATAGTTAGTTTTAGGAACAGTATCTTTACAAGACGATCAATCTTATCACTGTGATAGGTGCATATAGGGCTTGCTCAAAAAAATTAAAAATTACAAGGTATGGAATTAAGAGTACGTTTTCCCCGGCAGATGCACGGTAAAGGCGGAAGCAGATGTTGGAGAGTTATGCTTTTCATTTGATATTATATCACCAATATGATATAATACTTTTATG
>Ga0164315_10002777_pt1 | contig 13501 bp, 8 predicted proteins | sample GuaBasSedimGuay6_FD_113737 | JGI IMG/M metagenome (GOLD analysis project Ga0164315, IMG submission 113737) | Subseafloor sediment microbial communities from Guaymas Basin, Gulf of California, Mexico - Guay6, Core 4569-2, 0-3 cm | ecosystem: Environmental > Aquatic > Marine > Hydrothermal vents >... | reverse complement strand
TGTCATTTAGAATATATGTTTTTGTGGTTACTGGACCGGGTAACATTCCATTTTGATAGAGTCTAGCCCTGATTACACCATTGCTGGTCAATTGTATGGGAACTGAATAGTTCAATGAAGAAGGGGTGGGCCATGAACCATCCAGGGTATACCTGATATCTCCATCATTAGATCCTGAGGACAATTCCAATAGCTGATTTCCATCATGAAACCCTCCCTCCAAAGAGAATATTACTTCTTCTGATAAAGTGTTATTCTCAATGGCAATTGTATTATTTGGAGCAGCTGGTGTTGGTGTGTCAAAGTAGGCCCAGTGGTTAGAACCGTCAGGGCTTCTGCCAAATGCTACATCCAGGTATTGGAGCTGAAACCGTACCGAATCCAGCAACTCTCCTGAAGGAGAGAATAATCCGACCTCTCCGCCGTCCATTTCCAATTGAAATTCGCAGCATGGATCATCCTCAGACTTATCCAGCCAGATGATGGCGAAGCTGTTGGCATTTATCTGAACATTGGTGATCTCACGGTAGAATGGATTAGATAAGTCAGTAGACAAAAAGTACCCTTCCAGATTAACTGAAGTATTACCCGAATTATAGATCTCGATCCATTCCCGGTAGTTCCCGGTGGGATCAAGTATGGTAGAGATATTTGATGCCTGAAATTCGTTAATATGGAGCTGTCCCTTACCTGGAATAAAACTTAAGGAGATAATCAGGGTAAAGAATATCCTGATGTGGGTTGCTATTCGAGGATTGGAAAATCTCATGGCTGAGTGTTTAATCGTTCTGAATAATAGGAATTATTCACAATTCAATTGCCTGATATTGAACTTATTTGTCGAATGTGTATGCCTGGGAGTATAAATGCTCCCGCTTTCCGGATAAGCTTTTTTGAGATGCTTTTTGAGAAGTGCTTCCTTTTATCAAGTGATTTAGGAAGTCCATCATACGTTTTGCTTATTTTATCCAGAAATTGTTAATTTAATAGTGAATTTCAGACCTTCTGATTATGAGATCCATTTCAATTGTTTTATTCGCACTATTGGTTGTCACCTCCTGCAGTCAAAAAAGAGAATCCCTGTTTAACGGGGAGAGTCTGGAGGGCTGGACTATTTTTGTGGGTGATCCAACTGTTAATCCCGATGAATTCTTTTATGTGAACGATGGGATGATTGAAACAGCAGGGGTTCCTGCCGGATACCTGAGAACGGTAAAGGAGTATTCGGACTATCATCTGCATATGGAATGGCGTTATCCGGAAGAACCAACAAACAGTGGGGTTTTCCTTCACACCAGCGGTCCGGATTTAATCTGGGTGGCCCATTATCAGGGCCAGTTAAAATACCAGAATGCGGGTGACTTTATTGTGCATGGGGTAGGAGTGAGTGCTACGTTAAGGGATACGGTATATGTGTCATCAGAGGAGAAGAAACCGCTTATTCCGAAAATTCATCCCACCAATGAGAAGCCGGCAGGGGAGTGGAACAGTTATGATATCACCTGTAAGGGAAGCACCATCGAATTAAAAGTCAATGGTGAATTGCAGAATAGAGCCACAGATTGCTCCTTAACTAAAGGAAGTATTGGATTGCAGGCTGAAGGATCGAAAATCCAGTTCAGAAATTTATGGATTGAATCCATTAAATAAATTTTATTGATCTTTGGCACACATCTCATCACATCAACCCGGAATCACTCCGCAGGAATTGAAGGAAGCCATTCCTGAAAGCCTCCTTACAAAAAACGTGCACCTAAGCTGGATTGATAAATCCCCATGCGGAAAGGATCTTTATACACTCAATGCTAAGATTGAAATCGATGGACAGGTATTGCTCCTAAGTAGCAAAACCAGCGATATGAAGCTAATTGATGATTGGGATATGGTTGATTCCAACTATCACACCAATGCCCGGCTGGTGGCCATTGAACGCATCCTAACTGATCCTGCCAATGAGGATATTTTGCTTTCTCTCTAGGCCAGAATATCTGTGGTGAGATTGGAAATACTGGTCTCAAGCGCTTCAAAAGGTTTTCCGTTTCCCTGGTTGTCATCTTCCACGAAATGATATTTCATTCCGGCAACATCCCCTGCGGCAAGGATTCTTTTGAAATCGATAACACCCTCACCCACTGGGGATATATCGTCTTTGGTGACATCAAAAAAGGGAGCTTCCTTTGTGTACATATCTTTCAGATGGAATAGCTGGAAGCGGCCGGGATACCTGTTGAACATCTCCACCGGGTCCTGACCGGCCTTGCTTACCCAGAACAGGTCAATTTCCATGGTGATCAGATCGGCATCCATCTCCGGCATAAAGATGTCATAGTAGGGGACAATCCCATCTATGTTTTCAAACTCAAAGTTGTGGTTGTGGTAGCCAAACTGGATGCCTGCATTTTTCATAATCTTACCGACCTCATTCCAGTCTCCAATCATTTTTTTGTAGGATTCAATGTTGCGGTCCACCTCCTCAACCCAGGGTTGCACACAATATTTTACACCAAGTTCGGCATGTGCCTCTGCCATGATCTTTGCGTTGTCAAGTGTAATACCAGCGGCTTCCACCTGGGTATGACTGCTTAGTACGGTCATTCCCAGATCATCTACCATCTTTTTGAATTCAGAGGGAGCATACCCGTAAAATTTCCCACCTGAGTAGCTGGCCATCTCTACATATTTATAGCCCAGATCGGAGACCTTCTTTAAGGAACCAGGTACGTCGGCTCCCATGGCATCCCGAATGGTATATAGTTGCAATCCTACTCCAAAACTTTTTCTGTCAGTTGATGTGCACGAATAGAGGCCCATTGAACCTAACGCCATCACTCCCAGAGCACCTGCTGATGTGGTCTTTAAAAATCCTCTTCTGTCTGAGTTAGTTTTCATAATTCTGGTGTTTTTCTTATCTCTCCTTATTTAACTCTATTATTATTATCGGGATTTTACCACTTTACTTACTCCCCTGATCTGATCTGACTCTATCCAGCGGAGGATATAGAGACCACGGCTCAGAGGATCTAAATCCAGCTGGAATACCTGGTATCCTGCCGGCAGGTGTTCCTCGAACACCACCTTCCCGTTTACATCGATCAGTTCGATTCTTCCCACATGTTCCGATCTGGTACCCAGGTTCACGTATATGTAGCTTTGTGACGGATTTGGGTAGATATTAAAACTGCCCACTTCATTCAGAGGTTTCAATATACCTACAGTCTCATCTTTATAGTCCACCGCGGCCTGAAGGATTTTTCCTGTGGTTCGGTCCTGTATAAAAGCTACCACAGCCAGGTCATTGAGGTCTTCCACATAGGGCTTATAGCTCCATGTATGGGTTCGGTCGTCGATCCTCCCTTTTCGCCAGCTATCTCCCAGCAGTCTTCCAGCCGGCGACGGCAGCATATCGAGTACCACATTTCTGAATTCGGTATCCCCATTACGTCCCGAATAGGCTGTTACGGCCGTTTCAAATACCACGAGGTAGAGCTGAATGTGATTGTCATACCTGTCGGAACTGCAGGTTATCAAAGTATTGGCCTCCAGACCAGTCTCCATCCAATTCACAGAGAGATCGATATCAAATGCAGGTAACTCCAGGGTGATCAATCGCAGGTGATCTTCGACGGGCCCTTTACTCAGTGCTGAAAAATCGTACCGGTGAAAGGTATCAGCCCCACCATCAAGTACTGTAAATGGTATTTTTGGAACACCATAATTAAACGACCTTGTGGATGAGGAGAGTGGGTTGTTCTCATTCATGGGATCCATCGCGCCTATGTCCATGTGGTATTGCAGATCAATGACATCTCTTGAATGATTCTTCCCGATTTCATCGATGATATCATCCGCCAATCTGGAGGTGTCACTTGAGTTGGAGGTAAAGTGCTCCAGAATGGCAATCTTCGTGCGTTCGGCCACCACGACATTGTTAAATGCAAAACCCTGGTTATTCATCCCCTGGACTCCATTGGCTGCAATGGCTACCCTGAAAGCTACATTTGCTTTTCCTACCACCTGGTCCAGGTCATGAACTGCAGTCACCCAATCGCTATCCGGATTAAATTCATCCAGGCTCCAACCCAAGCTGCTTCCACCTGGTTTATTTAATATCGGAGTGTCATTATACCACTCTATTCCCGGAGTATTTTCACCCACAGTCTTCCATCCCTCCTCAATTCCATCTCGATACTGTAATACCGCTCCACTTATTCCCGGAGCAAAACTACGCATGAGATCCATCTGGATCAGAGGTCGTTCCATATCGGTAAAATCGAAGCAGGGACTCTGGATCCAGGAGTTCTCCCTGTAAGTAGAAACTCCGGATGGCAACCGGGTATACCATGCATGATCGCCCTCAACCGGAGTATGCCCTGTAAACTCTGGAACACCCCAGACCCAGCTTTCCACACGATCCTCTGAATGAATGGTCCACTGACCCTCCGAATCATCAAACGTTTCACTGAAACCTTCATGGTCAAGCTGTATGGTTGGCCTGAGTACAATCTCCCTGGTTAGCTCATCGAAGCAACCTCCTTTATTCAAAGTGTAAAGCCTGACCTGGTAGGCATCGGCTGTTTCAAACGGGAAAGCCACTGTATCGATGATATTTTTGGAGCCGATCTCACCCAGAAGATCTCCGCTACCGGATCTGAAGGTCCAGATTACGCTATCCAGTGAAGCGAATCCCAGGGAGGTCCTGTTAATAAATTTCACATCTGATCCAGGGGTGAAGCATTCGTTCAACCATGTGAAGTCTGCCACCGGTTTACTGTCGATTGTGGTTTCAAGGAGGTAGGAGGTAACACATCCTTCGAAGGTGATTGCCGTAAGGCTGATGCTTTGTTCACCCGGTGCCTGGTAATGATGGGTGGGATTGACCAGGTTGCTCAAATTATCCTGACCACTGCCTATATCCCCAAAATCCCAACTCCAGGTTTCTATATATGCTTTCCCAATGGTCTGGTTATCAAAAGATACAATCTCACCTCCTTCAGGAATACATTCTGTACTCAGTTCAAAATTTACTTCAGGAGCAAACAAGATGTTTACATTCTGTTGTTGGCTGGCTGTACATCCATTTTCTGAGTAAGAGGTACAGGTGATAGAAATAGTCCCCGGGTCGGCTTCACGCGGACGGAAAGTAAATCCATCATTCAGGTTCCCAGAAATACCCTGACCTTCAAATACCACATCTGCTAAATTTGACTGGAGCTTAAATGGAGCCGCATTCTGACAATATGATTCTTCTGTCAGGTTAAGTATCTGGGGCTGGCTTGCAGATTCAATGGTGAACGTTTTCCTCAGAAAAAGGATTACCTGGTCAAGATATTGGTATTCTATGGTATAGTTATCGGAGTTTAATAAGGCAGGATTAATGGTTGCAGTATTATCCCCGTGATCGGTAAGTCCATCTATTTCCTGAGAATTGGAGTTCAGTAACCTGAATGATCCTGAGGCTTGTGGAACATTCATTACACTGGCTGTAAAAGGAACATCATTCAAACAAACCGTATGATCGGGTATTAATACCGCCCCTTTAGCCCCCAATACATATACGAGTTTACTGGTAGTACTTATGCAACCATTGGTATTCTCATAGGTGTAATAGATGTTATGAGGTGAATCAACAGTGTCTGCAAGGGCAGGATAAAAATATCCTGTTGCACTGACCACACCCGGGCCAGAGAAGATTCCTCCCATTACATTGGCTTCCAGCTTAACCGGATCAGCTTCCAAGTTATACCCGGTAGCCAGATTGAGAATCTCCACTTCCGGTCTTTCATTTACCGTGACCTGGGTATTTCCTGTATTCGTATTTTCCACCCCATTCACATCCCTCACAAGGCTGATCTGGTATGTGGTGGTTTGTTCAGGAGCAACAGTAAGGTTATAATTTGAGGAGGTAATATTCGTGAATGAGGAGGTGGTCGATCCGTCTTGCAAATCAAAACTCCAGGGAGCCCTTCCACTTAGAAGGATACTCACTTCAGTGTCTTCTCCTTCGCAAATTGGCGGTGTTTCTCCAAACGCTGCTTCTGGTAAATCAGTATAGATCTCCAGACTGTTGGGATCAAGATTTAAATAAGTTTCACTCAAATTACCAGCTACATCTACCATCACAAGACCAACCTGAAGATCCCCCGAAGGCACAGCAGCATCCTCGATTCCAACTAAATAGGATAATTCATACAATCCAGTTGAAAGTTCGGTAACGGAAACCCGGGGTGAACTTAATTGCACCTCATTCACCATGGTTCCGGTTCCTGCTGAATACCCTATGCCATCGGCGGTAACTTGTACCACCACAGTTCCTCCCACACCCACTTCCCGGGAAGGGACTTCCATCTTTACCACCACAGGAGCATGTGCATCAATAGTAAGCTGAGATATATTGGAAATGGTTGAATAGGGTATACCCATATTGCCTGATGGTTTCACCAGGATGATTGAGGCCTCCAATTCTACGGTGCCGGTCCCCACATCTCTGTCACCCTCCTGAACTGTATAGTTGAGCACATAATTGCCACCGCCCGATTCGGTAAAGGAGATATTGGGCTCACTTGCGGCAATAGCGTTTATATTGGAGAGTGGATGAATGCTATAATTTAATCCATCTGCACGGATGGTCAGATGAACCACATCTCCAACTTTCTTAGTGCCTCCCTCTACCTCTGCGGAACTAATCACCGGCAGGCTTGCATCGATCGGATCGCCGTTTTGAATAATCAGGTGGTTGTATGGAGCACTCTGAGCAGATCCATTTGATAGGACCAGATTGGAAACAGGGATATCCTGTGAATCTGTAAAACTATTTCCTCCCTGGTTGATTGTGAAGTTTGCCCGGTAGGTGATGGCCGAAATACGCTGAAATCCGTCCAGTACATATCCACCTACCGATCCGGAAATTAGGGTGAATGGATTCCCTTCGTCCTCATTCACCGTTATAGTGGCATTAACCACATCTCCGATCTTCACGGATTCATTGGGGATTGAAACATTGAGAATTTCCACTGTACTATGGAACATTGCATCAATGGTGTGATCCGACTCCACTCTGGAGAACCGATAACTGGTCACCGGACCCTTACTCTCCCCATCTACTACCACATCCAATACTTCATATCCTGGATTTGGATGGATGGAAAATGTCATATCATACCCCTTCTTTACTTCAATATCACCCGAGGGTGCGATACTCCCTCCAGTACCTGCCGTTGCGGTGATTGTAAATTGCGTTGGAGAAAAGATCGCTGTAATTGTATGGTCAGCTTTTACTTTCGAAAATTTGTAATCTTTTATCGCCCCTTTACTCTCCCCATCTACGATTACATCCAATATTTCATAGTCCCTGTCTGCTTTAATGGCAAATTCCGCTTTGCCATCTCTCTTAACTTCTATAATTCCTGAAGGTGTAATACTACCCCCAATGCCCGCACTGGCTGTGATGGTAAATCTCTCATCTCTGAAGGTAACTGAAATTGTGTGGTCCGAATTTACATTGAGAAATGTATAGCTGCTTACTGGCCCTACACTTTCCCCATCCACCTTAACGTCCTCAACTTCTTTCCTCCTGTCCGGATCCATCTCAAAGGTTATGTTGCTGTTGGCCCAAACAAATACATCACCTTTAGGGGAGATATCCCCCCCCCTGCCATCACTGGCCTTAATGGTATAAAACCACTCATCGGCGGCGTTTGAGAAGGTGGATTTATCAATGCCTTTTCCAGAGTGGCTGAAAGCATCGCTACAGAAAAACAGGGCCAACAGTATCAGTAACGAAGTCGTTACTCTGTGACCCGCACGGAATATGTATGACAGGCTCTCCATGAGGCAAATAGCAAATTAATGAAAAAATTGCGATCAGAACACAAACAGTGGTTCACTTTTGATAATCTACCTGTACGGTGTGATGTAACTGCATAAATTCCTTAAGAAATGTTAACAAGGAAGGATGTATGTGCGATTTCGTACATGTCTGATGCATAATCGTTCATATTTAGCATTTTTATAAAAATGTTAAATAGACTATAAAAGGTACATAAACAGATATATACATAGTTTGGCACGTATTGTGCACAATTAGTTGCAGAGTCAAAAAAGTAAAATTAGAGTGTCATGAGAACAACAAAAACATCAACAGGATTAATCAACAGATTAAGCGCATTAGTCATCATCCTGGTTGCATTCACCACAATTTCATTTGCAGAGGATATAGTTGAAGATGAACTGATCGTCGAATCATGGATGACTACTCCATTTGAAAACAGTGTGGCTGAGGCTGAACTGGTTCTTGAAGAGTGGATGACCGCCCCATTTAATAACAGTATAGGTGAAGCTGAACTGGCACTTGAAACCTGGATGGTAACTCCATTTGATAATAGCATATACGAGGTGGAGCTGGCACTCGAGGACTGGATGATCACACCTTTTGAGGTTGCAGATTGCCATCTGGCCTGCTGCAATTAGACAGGATTTTAGTTTAAACAACCATATATAAAGCCAAAGCCCTGGGAATTAATTCTCGGGGCTTTTTAATCATCTGTTTCTTTTATGTAATCGTCCTATTTGGTAGGGTAGGTTCATGCCTAATAGCTTCAAATTTTATAGTCCCATCTTCTTCATCCACTTTAACATGCATTCCTGGAACCACGCTTCCATTGAGCAGGGCTATGGATAGTCCATCCAGAATCCTCTTTTGAATCAGTCTCTTCAGCGGCCTGGCACCAAACTGCATGTCATTTCCCTTATCAATCAGGTAACTGATACAATTTTGGGTAAGATCAATGCTAATTTCCTGTTTTGATAGAAGGCCTTTTAAGTTGTTGATTTGAATTCGAATGATCCCCTCCAGATGCTCTCTGGTGAGTGGTTTGAACATGACCAATTCATCGATGCGATTGAGGAATTCGGGACGTACACTGTGTTTCAGTAATTCAAACACCTGACTTTTGGTCTTTTCAATTACCTGCTCCATATTGGATTCGTCCATCGATTCAAAGTTCTCCCGAATTACATTCGACCCAATATTGGAAGTCATAATGATAATGGTATTCTTAAAGTTGGCGATCCGACCTTTGTTATCGGTGAGCCTGCCATCTTCCAATACCTGTAGCAGGATATTAAATGTATCCGGGTGGGCTTTTTCAATCTCATCCAGCAGAATCACTGAATAGGGCTTCCTTCGTACTGCTTCGGTGAGTTGCCCGCCTTCATCATATCCCACATATCCCGGTGGTGCTCCCACCAGCCTGGAGACCGAATGCTTCTCCTGGTATTCGCTCATATCGATGCGCGTCATCAGTAATTCATCATTGAACAGGTACTCCGCCAGGGCTTTGGCCAATTCGGTTTTACCCACCCCGGTTGTGCCCAGGAAAAGGAAGGAACCTACAGGTCTTCGTTCATCGGATAGTCCTGTTCTGCTCCTTCTGATGGAAGAGGCGACGGCCTCAATGGCCTCATCCTGACCTACCACACGGTGATGCAGTTCTTCTTCGATGTGCAACAATTTTTCCCTGTCGCTTTGAAGCATTCTGGTGACCGGGATGCCAGTCCATTTGGAGACTACTTCTGCAATATCCTCTGATGTGATCTCCTCCCTTACCAACCTTTTCCCGCTATTCTCATATTGTTTCAACTGGTCAACGAATTTTACAAGGTTCTCTTCCGCCCGGGGCAGTTGTCCGTACCGGATCTCTGCCACCCTGCCCAGATCGCTCTCCCTTTCAGCCTTTTCGGCCTGATGTTTAAGCTCTTCGATCTCTAGTTTTGTCTTCTGAATGTCTTTCACGACACTCTTTTCACTTTGCCATTGGGCTGACAACTGTTTTTGTTCATCCTCCAACACTGACAACTGCTTGCCAATCTGTTCCACCCTGGCCTTATCCTTTTCCCTCTTAAAAGCCTCCCTCTCGATCTCCAGTTGCTGGATTTTCCGGTCAAGTGCATCAATGACCTCAGGCTTTGAATTCATCTCCAGCCGGAGATGAGCTGAAGCTTCATCGATCAGGTCAATGGCTTTATCGGGCAGGAAACGATCATTGATATATCGGATAGAATACTGAACTGCGCTGATGATGGCTTCATCACGAATCCTGATCTTATGGTAATTTTCGTACTTCTCCTTAATGCCCCGCAAAATGGAGATGGCATCCTCTTCACTGGGTTCATCCACCATAATCTTCTGAAAACGTCTCTCCAGCGCTTTGTCCCGTTCAAAGTATTTTTGAAATTCATTTAATGTAGTGGCTCCAATGGCACGCAGATCGCCCCTTGAAAGGGCAGGTTTCAGGATATTGGCTGCATCCATGGCACCCTCTCCACCACCACCGGCTCCCACCAGGGTGTGGATTTCATCAATAAACAGGATGATGCGTCCATCCGAACCGATCACCTCATTGACCACCGACTTAAGGCGCTCTTCAAATTCTCCCTTATACTTGGCCCCGGCTATCAGTGATCCCATATCGAGGGAGTAGATCTCTTTATTCAACAGGTCATCGGGAACATCCCCACTGGCAATCCGGAAAGCGATCCCTTCGGCAATGGCCGTTTTACCCACGCCAGGTTCACCTACCAGTATGGGATTGTTCTTGGTTCGCCGGGAAAGGATTTGCAGCACCCGCCGAATCTCTTCATCTCTTCCAATAACCGGGTCCAGTTTACCATTTTCAGCTTGTTTGTTCAGGTGAATGGCATATCGGTCCAGTGCATGGTAGGTCTCCTCTGCAGTTTGGCTCTGCGCTTTGGCTCCCTTTCGGAATTCCTTGATGGCACTCTTCAATTCTTTTTCGGAAATTCCGGAATCCTTTAAGAGCTGACTGACAGGGTCCTTGGTTTGCAGTACTCCCAGTAGAAGGTGTTCCAGGGTCACGTATTCATCGTCAAACAACTTTCTGCTGGAAAGTGCATGGTTCAATGCTTTATTTGCATTTTCGGATAAGTATTGTTGCCCCCCGACTACAGCTGGATAGGATTTCAGGTGATGGTCAAGTGCCACGCTAAAACCATTCAGATTGGCCGATAGCTTTTGAAACAGGTGTGGGATTACATTCTCATCCACTGCTAGGACACCTTTAAGCAAGTGTCCGCATTCAATGGATTGGTTCTCATGCTCTAATGCAAGTTGCTGTGCCCTTTGCACAGCCTCCTGGGCTTTTATGGTAAATTTATTCAGGTCCATATGATTCTATATTTAATTTCGATTTGCTTACATGATGCAGATCAAAACTTGAGCCAGATTGTCCGGGCTGGAAGGGGATGAGTATTGTAAAGAACAGGTATAGAGAAATATACAAAAAAATAGAATGATTAGCAATTTTGTAGCAATCTATTAAGATGCCATAATGACATGCCTATCAGGCGTTTAGGTGCCATTATGACAGTCAATTATTAAGATGCAATAGCATAGAAGAGAATGAGAAAATAAATTATAAATTTATAAACGCAGCTCATCGTTGCTTTGTGCCATTAATTGAGTATCAAATATTAACAGCGAAATTCATGAAAGCACTTGTTCTTGAGGAGTATAACAAGCTGGTATATAGAGATTATCCCAACCCCATTGTGGGGGATGATGAGGTGCTGGTGAAGGTGGAAGCGGTGGGAATCTGTGGGTCCGATGTGCATGGAATGGATGGGAGCTCGGGAAGGAGGGTTCCTCCATTGGTAATGGGGCATGAAGCATCCGGAGTGATCAGTGAGCTTGGTAAGGATGTGAATGGCTGGTCTGAGGGGGACCGGGTTACATTTGATTCTACCATCTATAAACTGGATGACTGGTATACACGAAAGGGATACTACAACCTGAGTGATAATCGCATGGTACTGGGTGTTTCGCCAGGTGATTGGAAGAAGCAAGGAGCCTTTGCCGAATATATCAGTGTACCTCAGCACATCCTTTACAAAATTCCCGAAGGAGTAACATTTACCCAGGCTGCCATGGTGGAACCGGTGGCTGTGGCAGCTCATGCTGTGGAACTCGCACCCATTTTATGGAATGATACAGCAGTGGTGGTTGGCAGCGGTATGATCGGACTCTTTGTGATCCAGGTTTTAAGAGCAAAAGGCTGCGGCACTATCATTGCAATCGATCTGGAGGATGAAAAACTTAGTCTGGCCAAAGGACTGGGTGCCGACCATGGATTTAATCCCAAAAAGGTAGATGTGAAAAAAGAGATCCTGGCACTGACCGAAAACAGGGGGGCAGATGTGGCCTTCGAAGTGGTCGGGCTCAGTGATACCGTAAATATGGCCATCGACTCCGTGAGGAAAGGAGCCACTGTAACTCTGGTAGGCAACCTTTCACCTAAAGCCGAAATTCCGCTGCAGGCAGTAGTGACCCAACAGATCAGGCTGCAGGGAAGTTGTGCCATATGCGGGGAGTATCCTGCTGTACTGGATATGATTGCCCGAAAGGAGGTGAATGTGGATGCTATTCTGAGTGCAGAAGCTCCCCTCTCGGAAGGAGCTGAGTGGTTTGAGAGGCTCTATGATAAGGAGCCTGGTCTGATAAAAGTAGTGTTAAAGCCCTAAAAGAATGTAGCTATGAAACAGAAATACACCTATTACATCTTGATCATTTTAATTTTTTCACTTGGTGCATGCACCATTGAACCCGACCTGGGGGTTTTCGAAGAAAATGGAGATATAGGAACTGTGGGGTATACCGGGTCGGTTGAATTTGATTCATCAGATAGCTCGTATGCTGTATCGGGAAGCGGGACCAATATGTGGTTCGATAGCGATGAATTGCACTATGTATGGAAGAAAGTGTCTGGCGATGTTTCCATTGCAGCAGACATAGAATGGGTAGGTGAGGGAGTTGATCCACATAGAAAGGCCTGCCTGATCATTCGTCAGAACCTGGATACTGCCTCTGTATATGTGGATGCAGCAGTGCATGGAGATGGTCTTACCTCCATTCAGTACAGAGGTGCTCCCGGGGGAGTGACCAGAGAGGTTCAGTCCAATATCTCATCACCGGGAAGGGTTCGTATTGAAAAGAGAGGAGATTATTTTTCCATGTCTGTGGGGCCCCGGAACGGTATGCTGGAATCTTCGGGAGGAACCTTTAAACTCCCAATATCGGAACCATTCTACATTGGTCTTGGAGTTAGTTCGCATAACAACGAGGCCATTGAAACTGCTATATTTTCAAATGTCTGCATAGAATCCCTTGTCCAGAAACCAGATTCACTAAAGAAGATCGAAAGCACGCTGGAAACCATTGCCATCGCTTCGTTCGACCGACGGGTTGTATATCATACGGATAGCCATATTGAGGCCCCTAACTGGTCACCCGACGGAAGTACATTGATATACAACAGTGGGGGACAGCTCTATAAGATCCCCGTGAAAGGTGGTGATCCTGAATTAATCCTCACCGGATTTGCCGGGAGAATCAATAACGATCATGGGATCTCATTCGATGGAACTCAACTGGCCATTAGTGACGGGACAGAGACAGGTCGCTCATTGATCTATACACTTCCTGTTGGAG
>Ga0164315_10002776_pt1 | contig 13501 bp, 25 predicted proteins | sample GuaBasSedimGuay6_FD_113737 | JGI IMG/M metagenome (GOLD analysis project Ga0164315, IMG submission 113737) | Subseafloor sediment microbial communities from Guaymas Basin, Gulf of California, Mexico - Guay6, Core 4569-2, 0-3 cm | ecosystem: Environmental > Aquatic > Marine > Hydrothermal vents... | reverse complement strand
TTATTTGTCGAGAGTTCACTTGACGTTCTGCAGAAGAATAGTTAAACGTAAGGAATCGAACAGACCATGAATATTTTAATTAAGCCCATAGTAACCGAGAAGATGACTGCCCTGGGGGAGGACTTTAACAGGTATGGTTTCGTCGTAGCGAAAGATGCCAACAAACTGCAGATCAAGCAGGCAGTTGAGGAGCTTTACGATGTGAAGGTAGCGGATGTGAACACCATGCGCTATGCCGGGAAACGCAAACAGCGTCATACAAAGAGTGGCGTCTCCGTGGGACAAACCGGATCCTACAAGAAGGCAGTGGTTACCCTGGCCGAAGGTGAAGTAATTGATTTTTATAGCAACATTTAGGAAAGATGGCAATTAAAAAGTATAATCCCACAACCCCGGGTCAGCGATTTAAGGAGATCTCTGCCAACGATGATTTGACTCCAGGTATAAAACCGGAGAAAAGTCTGCTCAAGCCTATCAAGAAGAGTGGCGGTCGTAACAATACCGGTAAAATGACCATGCGCTACCTCGGTGGTGGTCACAAGAAAAGGTATCGTCTTATCGACTTCAAGCGGGACAAGGACAATATGGATGCTACTGTAAAGAGCATCGAGTATGATCCAAACCGCTCTGCCAGGATTGCACTGGTAATATATGCCGATGGTGAGAAGCGTTACATCATTGCTCCTGAGAAACTTAAGGTGGGACAGACAATTGTATCGGGCGAGAAGGCAGCACCGGAACTGGGTAACACCCTTACACTGGCTAACATTCCCCTGGGAACAGATATACATAACATCGAGCTGAAGCCAGGAAAAGGCGGAATGCTTGCACGTAGTGCCGGATCTTACGGAACACTGACTTCGAGGGATGGCAAGTACGCCATCATCAAGCTCCCTTCCGGGGAATCCAGGATGGTTCTGACCACATGCCGTGCTACTATTGGTGTTACATCCAATGGGGACCACGCTCTGGAGAAGTCAGGTAAAGCTGGTCGTTCACGCTGGAAGGGTCGTCGTCCCCGCGTACGTGGAGTCGCCATGAACCCGGTTGATCACCCAATGGGTGGTGGTGAAGGCCGTGCTTCAGGTGGACATCCCCGCTCAAGGAACGGAATGCCGGCCAAAGGGTATAAGACTCGCGCCAAGAAGAAGTATTCAGATAGATACATTGTTGAAAAGAGAAAATCAAAAAAATAGATAGAGCATGAGCCGTTCACTGAAAAAAGGACCATTTATCGATTTCAAGCTGGAGAAGCGCGTTCTGGATATGAACGATTCCGGGAAGAAGTCAGTGATCAAAACCTGGTCGAGAAGGTCTGTAATCTCTCCGGATTTTGTGGGCCATACCATTGCCGTTCATAACGGAAACAAGTTTATCCCGGTATATGTTACTGAGAACATGGTGGGACACAAATTAGGTGAATTTGCACCTACCCGCATGTTCAGGGGTCACGGTGGAAAGCAGCGATGATATTATAATCCTATAGAAATGGGTGCAAGAAAAAGAAACAGAGCGAATCAGATGAAAGAGGAGAGGCAGAATCAGTACATAGCTGTACTGCGTAACTGTCCAACTTCTCCCCGCAAAATGCGGCTGGTAACCGATATGATCAAGGGTGTTGAGGTGAACAAGGCACTGGATATGTTGAAATTCTCCTCCAAGGAGGCTTCCCGCAAAGTTGAAAAGCTTTTGCTGTCGGCCATTGCCAACTGGCAGGCCAAAAATGAGGGAGCAAGAATTGAAGAGAGCAACCTGCTTGTAAAAGTGGCTAAAGTGGATGTATCCAGAACCCTTAAAAGAATCCAGCCTGCTCCCCAGGGAAGGGCACACAGGATCAAGAAGCGTTCAAACCACGTAACCATTGCAGTGGCCAGCACGGATGTAAGCGCTCAAGAAGAAGTTTTACAGGAACAAGAAAATCAAGCATAGATGGGACAAAAAGTAAATCCGATAGGTAATCGTCTGGGAATCATCAAAGGATGGGACTCCAACTGGTACGGTGGAAAAGACTACTCTACCAAGCTTGTTGAGGACCACAAAATCAGGGAATACCTGAATGCCCGTCTGGCCAAAGCCAGCATTTCCAAGATTATCATTGAGCGTACGCTGAAGCTTATCACCGTTACCGTAAATACAGCCCGTCCGGGTATTATCATCGGTAAAGGTGGCCAGGAAGTGGACAAACTGAAGGAAGAATTGAAGAAACTTACCAATAAGGAGGTTCAGATCAATATCTTCGAAGTGAAGCGTCCCGAACTGGATGCAACCATCGTTGCCAACAACATTGCCCGCCAGATAGAAGGTAAGATCTCCTTCCGTAGAGCCATTAAGATGAGTGTTGCCTCTACCATGCGTATGGGAGCCGATGGCATCAAAGTACTGATCAGTGGCCGCCTGGGTGGAGCCGAAATGGCCCGTTCCGAGTCTTATAAAGATGGCCGGATTCCACTTCACACACTGCGTGCCGATATCGACTACGCACTGGCCGAAGCACACACCAAAGTAGGTGTAATTGGAATCAAAGTATGGATCTGCAATGGCGAGATCTTTGGAAAGCGCGACCTGAGTCCCAACATCGGGGCCAGCAACGTGAAGCCCAAAGGTGGCGGAAGGGGACCAAGGAAAGATCGTGACCACCGTGGTGATCACCGTGACCGGAGAAACTAGTTAGGACAGTCTTAGAAAGTATAATCAGGAAAATTTTATACAATGTTACAACCGAAGAAAACCAAATACAGGAGAATGCAGAAGGGGCGCATGAAAGGAAACGCTCAGAGGGGAAATCAGCTCGCATTCGGTAGTTTTGGTATCAAAGCAGTGGAGAGTGCATGGATTACCGGTCGTCAGATTGAGGCAGCCCGTCAGGCCATCACCCGTCATATGAAGAGGGAAGGTCAGCTCTGGATCCGTATTTTTCCAGCAAAGCCCATTACCAAGAAGCCTGCAGAGGTTCGTATGGGTAAAGGTAAAGGTGCCCCAGAAGGATTTGTTTATCCCATTACTCCGGGAAGAATGATCTTCGAACTTGAAGGTGTACCCTTCGAGGTAGCAAAAGAGGCATTGCGCCTTGGAGCACAGAAGTTTCCCATCACCACCAAGTTTGTGGTTCGCAGGGATTATACAGAAGAGTAGATATCATCAGCTAGAAAAGGAAAGATGAAAAGTTCAGAAATTAAAGAGTTATCAATACAGGAGTTGCAAGAGCGCCTCGAAAGCGAAGAGACCCTGATGGTTCGCATGAAAATGAACCATGCGGTTTCTCCACTTGACAACCCCAATAAGATCGTTGAGACACGCAGGAATATCGCCAGGTTGAAGACGGAAGTAAGATCCAGGCAAATCCAGGAGCAGTCCGCAAAGTAAAATTGAATATGGAAACGACAAGAAATACAAGACGCGAACGTATTGGTGTTGTGGTGAGCAGCAACATGGAAAAGTCCATTGTGATCTCTGTGAAGCAGAAATTAAAGCACCCCATTTACGGCAAATTCGTGAACAAGACCTCCAAGTTTATGGCTCATGATGAGGAAAACACATGCAATGTGGGCGATACTGTGAAGATCAGCGAGACCAGGCCACTGAGCAAGAACAAGAGGTGGAGATTATTAGAAATTATCGAAAGAGCTAAGTAAGATGGTACAACAAGAGAGTAGATTAGCCGTAGCCGATAACAGTGGAGCCAAAGAGGTTCTGGTTATCCGCGTACTTGGCGGAACAAAGAAGCGCTATGCTTCCATTGGTGACAAAGTGGTTGTTACCGTGAAGAGCGCCATTCCTTCAGGTGAAGTGAAGAAAGGCACCGTATCCAAGGCGGTTGTAGTAAGAACCAGGAAGGAGATCAGGCGTAAGGATGGATCATACATCCGGTTCGACGACAATGCTGTGGTATTGCTGAACAACCTGGATGAGATGCGCGGAACCCGTATTTTCGGGCCTGTTGCCAGGGAACTCAGGGATCATCATATGAAAATTGTATCACTGGCACCTGAGGTATTATAAAATAGTAAATGATCATTCCCATGCAGAAGAAATTACATATTAAAAAGGGTGACCAGGTGTTCGTCAACAGTGGCGAATACAAGGGACAAAAGGGCAGGGTCCTGAATGTTAACCGTAGCAAAGGCCGGGCCATCGTAGAGGGTGTAAATATGGTATCCAAGCATACCAAACCCAATGCCAACAATCCCCAGGGTGGAATCACCAAGCAGGAAGCTCCTGTACATATTTCCAACCTGAACCTTGTGGACCCTTCCAGTGGAGAGGCCACCCGTATTGGCAGAAAACTCAATGATAAAAACAAATTGGTGCGTTATGCCAAAAAATCAGGTGAGGAGATCAAGTAATGGATAAGAAATACATAGCTGGTTTACAGAAGAAATATACCGATGAGATCGTACCTGCCCTGATGGAGCAGTTCGCATATTCATCAGTGATGCAAACCCCACGCCTTCAGAAGATTGTGCTTAACAGTGGTGTTGGTCAGGCAATTGCCGACAAGAAACTGATTGATGTTACACAGGAGGAATTGACCCTGATAGCCGGACAGAAGGCGGTACAGACCACTTCTTCCAAGGATATCTCGAACTTCAAGCTTCGCCGCGGCATGCCCATCGGCGTGAAGGTAACCCTTCGTCGCGAGCGTATGTACGAATTCCTGGAGCGACTGGTTGTAGTGGCGCTGCCAAGAATCCGCGATTTCAAAGGTGTTTCATCCAAGTTCGACGGACGTGGAAATTACACCATGGGAATCACCGAGCAGATCATCTTCCCCGAGATTGATATTGACAAGATCAGCAAGATCATGGGACTGGAGATTACCTTTGTAACCTCTGCAGCAACAGATGAAGAGGGAGCAGCACTGCTCAAAGCATTTGGTATTCCGTTTAAAAACGATAAAAAATAGAGCAATGGCCAAAGAATCAATGAAAGCTCGCGAAGTGAAGCGTCAGAAACTGGTTGAAAAGTACGCTGAGAAAAGAGCAAAACTGAAAGCCGAAGGCGATTATGTGGGACTGAGCAGGTTGCCACGCAATTCAAATCCCACCAGGCTTCACAACCGTTGTAAACTGACAGGTCGTCCCAAAGGATATATGCGTCAGTTCGGTATCAGCAGGATTACCTTCCGGGAGATGGCTTCCCAGGGTTTAATTCCCGGAATTAAAAAGGCCAGCTGGTAAATATTGGTTTAAAGAATTTATAAAGAGAGAGAAAAAATGACAGATCCGATTGCAGACTATCTGACCCGCATCCGAAATGCTGTAATGGCCAATCACAAAGTGGTGGAAATTCCTGCATCCAATATGAAAAAGGACATGACCCGCATTCTTTTCGATAAGGGCTATATCCTGAACTACAAATTTGAAGAGGAAGGTCCCCAGGGAAGCATCAAGATTGCCCTGAAATACCATCCCGAAACTAAAGCAAATGCCATCAAGTCCTTGCAGCGCATAAGTAAGCCCGGATTGAGGAAGTATGTGGACAGTAACCATCTTCCCAGGGTGCTTAACGGACTCGGCGTAGCTATTATATCAACCTCCCAGGGCATGATGACCGATAAGGAAGCCCGTAGCCTGAACGTTGGCGGAGAGGTACTATGTTATGTATATTAATTGATTAAGAGAACAAGCATATGTCAAGGATAGGAATTTTACCCATTGACCTCCCGGCAGGCGTAAGTATCGAGGTAGACAGCGACAACCTGGTTACTGTGAAAGGACCCAAGGGTGAACTGCAGCAGCAGGTGGACAAGAATATTACTGTGAAGGCGGAGGACAACCAGATAAGTGTTTCCAGGTCCTCAGAGGTGAAGGATCACAAAGCGAAGCACGGACTATATCGTTCACTTATGAACAACATGGTCATTGGTGTTTCAGAAGGATACACCATCAAGCAGGAGCTGGTGGGTGTTGGATACCGGGCCGAAGTTAAGGGCAACAACCGCCTGGAGCTGAGCCTTGGCTTTTCGCACGATATCTTTATCCAGATGCCCGCCGAGGTAAAGGTGGAAGCCGTAACTGAAAGGCGTGCCAACCCCGTTATTACACTGACCAGCATCGACAAGCAGCTGATCGGAGAGGTGGCCGCCAAGATTCGCTCATTTCGTCCGCCGGAGCCTTACAAAGGCAAAGGTATCAAGTTTGTGGGTGAACAACTACGACGTAAGGCTGGTAAGGCAGCAAGCGTATAGTGCCTGGTTGAATAGAAGAAAATAAAATAGTTAAACACAATAGTACGATGGCTTTAACAAAAGCAGACAGAAGGCAGAGAATCAAGTACAGGATCCGCAAAAGGCTCTCCGGAAGCGGAGAACGCCCCCGTATGACGGTTTACCGCAGCAACAAGCAGATCTATGTACAGCTGGTTGATGATGTAAGTGGTCAGACACTTGTATCGGCATCTTCAAAAGAGAAAGAGATTGCTTCGCAGAAGGTGAACAAGATCGACCAGGCCAAACTGGTGGGCAAACGCCTTGCTGAGAAAGCAAAGGAAAAAGGAATTGAATCAGTCGTTTTCGACCGGAACGGCTATCTGTACCATGGCAGGGTAAAGAATTTGGCTGATGCTGCCAGGAAAAGCGGACTTAAAATATAAAGAAAAGATATGTCAACAGGTATCAGAAAAGTTAAGACAAGTGACCTCGATTTAAAGGACCGCCTGGTTAGCATTCAGCGTGTAACCAAGGTGACCAAGGGTGGCCGTACCTTCAGTTTCTCCGCCATTGTTGTGGTAGGAAACGAAGACGGCATTGTAGGACACGGACTGGGTAAGGCAAATGAAGTAACCACAGCTATAGCCAAAGGTATGGAAGATGCCAAGAAGAACCTGATTAAGGTCCCCATCATCAAAGGCACCATTCCCCATGAGCAGTACGGAAAGTACGGCGGAGCCAAGGTATTTATCAAGCCTGCTTCCAGTGGTACAGGTGTGAAGGCTGGCGGTGCGATGCGTGCCGTATTGGAGAGTGTTGGTGTGAAGGATGTACTGGCCAAGAGTAAAGGTTCATCCAACCCCCACAACCTTGTGAAGGCCACTTTCGCTGCCCTTCTCGAGCTAAGGGATGCCAATGCTGTTGCACAGCAAAGGATGGTTTCACTGGATAAAGTTTTTAACGGTTAATTCAATTAAAGGATGGGAAAAATTAAAGTTACCCAGGTAAAAAGTGCCATCAAGAAGCCAGTCAGGCAGAAAAGAACATTAGAGGCACTTGGTCTAAGAAAGCTTCACCAGACCATTGAAGTGGAAGCCACTCCTCAGATTCGGGGCATGGTTCAAAAGGTACTGCACCTGGTGGTAGTTGAGGAAGTTAAATAGTTAAGAAGTTAAAAGTATATAAGATGGATTTAAGCAATTTAAAACCGGCAAAGGGTTCTACCAAGACTAAGAAAAGGCTTGGGCGCGGACAGGGTTCGGGTACTGGTGGTACTGCCACACGCGGTCACAAAGGACAGAAGTCCCGTTCGGGTTACTCCCGTAAGACCGGATTTGAAGGTGGACAGATGCCGCTGCAGCGCAGGGTTCCCAAATTTGGTTTTAAAAATATCAACCGCAAGGAGTATAAGGGAATTAACATCAGTACACTCCAGGAACTGGCCGATGCAAAGAAGATCACCGATATCGATGTGGATCTCCTGGTGGAAGCCGGACTGGCAAGGAAGAACAGCCTTGTAAAGATCCTCGGAAACGGCGAACTGAAGACCAAGCTGAACGTAAAAGCGCATGCATTTTCTAAATCAGCGGTAACAGCTATTGAGGCGGTACAAGGAACAGTGGAGACCATCTGATCAAATCAGATGAAAATAAATAACAACTGATGAAAAAGTTTATTGAAACCATAAAGAATATCTGGAGGATTGAGGACCTGAGGTCAAGGATTATATATACCCTTGGCATCATCCTGATCTATCGACTGGGTACGCACGTCGTGTTGCCAGGGATCGATCCGGTGATTATCTCCAGCATGGCCAAAAACCGACAGGGAGGTGCAGGTATTCTTGATCTTCTTAACCTCTTTACAGGTGGAGCCTTTGCAAGGGCTTCCATTTTCGGACTTGGTATCATGCCCTATATCTCTGCATCGATTGTGGTGCAGTTGCTGGGTATTGCCGTTCCTTATTTCCAGAAGTTACAGCGTGAAGGAGAGAGCGGAAGAAGAAAGATCAACCAGATTACCAGGTACCTGACCGTGGCTATTCTGATTCCCCAGGGACTCAGTTATATTACCAGCCTTCGTTATTCGCTTCCAGCTGAAGCTTTTTCACCCATATTCTCACGTATGGGAGCCATGGTTATCCTGACTGCAGGAACCATGTTTATCATGTGGCTGGGTGAACGGATCACTGACAAAGGAATCGGAAACGGTATTTCGCTGATCATTATGATCGGAATCATTGCCCGCCTGCCACAATCACTGGGCATGGAGTTCCTTTCAAAGCTCGAGCAACAGGGCGGTGGACTGGTAGCTTTCATGGTGGAAGTGCTGATCATGTTTGTGGTATTCATGCTTACTATTCTGCTGGTTCAGGGTACACGAAGAATACCGGTCCAATATGCAAAACGTATTGTAGGTAACAAGCAATATGGTGGTGTACGCCAGTACATTCCCCTGAAGGTGAATGCAGCCGGTGTAATGCCTATCATCTTTGCTCAGGCCTTTATGTTCATTCCCATCACCGTGGCTGGTTTTGCCAAGGCTGATGCAGCATCTGGTTTTGCAGCTGTATTTAGCAACCCTGTCGGGTTCTGGTACAACTTTACCAATGCCATGCTGATTATCCTCTTTACCTATTTCTATACAGCCATAACAGTGAATCCCACCCAGATGGCTGAGGATATGAAAAAGAATGGCGGATTTATTCCCGGGGTGAAACCGGGACGTAAGACCGCTGAGTTCCTGGATGCTGTTATGTCCAGGATCACCCTTCCGGGTTCATTTTTCCTTGCTGTTGTGGCCATTATGCCCGCCTTCGCAATGTTGGCTGGCGTAAACCAGAGTTTTGCGCAGTTTTTTGGTGGAACATCGCTCCTGATTATGGTGGGTGTAATCCTCGATACACTGCAACAAATCGAAAGTCATTTGTTAATGCGTCACTACGACGGATTAACCAAGTCGGGCAGGATTAAAGGCCGGACTGGCAGTGCAGCTGCCATATAAGAAGAGAGTATAACGTTCTTTGATGATTTTAATTAAGACTGCGGACGAAATTGAGTTGATGCGAGAGAGCAACTTGCTTGTTTCGCTTACACTTGCCGAGCTTGCTAAATTTATCAAGCCAGGCGTGTCCACCGAAAGGCTCGACCAGATAGCAGAAGCCTTTATCCGCGACCACGGGGCTGTCCCCGGATTCCTGGGTTACCAGGGATATCCGAAGACGCTTTGCACCTCTGTTAATTCGGAGGTTGTACATGGAATCCCTTCAGAGAAGGTGATTCTGAAGGAGGGCGACCAACTTTCGGTCGACTGCGGCGTGGTCAAGAACGGATTCTATGGTGATACGGCATTCAGCTTCGAAGTAGGAGAGGTGAGTGCAGAGGTTCGCAGACTTTTAGACATAACACGCGAGTGTCTCCAGAAGGGAGTTGAGCAGGCGGTGGAAGGAAAGCGGATCGGCGATATAGGAAACGCTGTTCAGAACCACGCAGAGAGCATGGGGTACACAGTGGTCAGGGAGATGGTCGGGCATGGACTGGGGCGTCATTTACATGAAGCACCTGAAGTTCCCAACTACGGAAGAAGAGGAACCGGCCCTAAATTGAAAAAGGGGATGGTGATCTGCATCGAACCAATGATCAATATGGGACGCAGACAGATCAAACAGGATCCGGACGGTTGGACCATTCGCACGGCAGACAAAAAGCCATCAGCTCACTTTGAATGGGCAGTGGCAATAGATAAAGGGAAGGCAGATGTACTATCAACCTTCTCATATATTGACGATGAGTTATTAAAACAGAGCAAATAAATGGCAAAACAAGCTTCTATTGAGCAGGATGGTGTGATCACCGAGGCATTGTCAAATGCAATGTTCCGGGTGGAGCTGGAAAATGGACACGTTATTACAGCCCATATCTCAGGTAAGATGAGAATGCATTACATTAAATTGTTACCAGGCGATCGTGTTAAAGTGGAGATGTCGCCCTATGATTTGACAAAAGGAAGGATTTCATTCCGCTACAAGTAGCGGAGTTAGTAAGTTCGCTACGCGAACGTTGATAGTTAAGAAGTTAGAAAGATAATATATACGATATGAAAGTAAGAGCATCTGTTAAAAAGCGTAGCGCCGACTGCAAAATCGTCAGGAGGAAAGGACGCTTGTACGTTATTAACAAGAAGAATCCCAAGTTCAAACAACGTCAGGGATAAAGATTTTATAAAAAAAACAAGAGAGCATTATGGCTAGAATAGTTGGTGTTGACCTGCCCAAAAACAAAAGAGGTGAAATAAGCCTGACTTATATTTATGGTATTGGTCGCAGCCGTGCACAATCCATTCTTGATACTGCAGGCGTCGATCGCAATATCAAAGTGCAAGACTGGAATGATGACCAGATCGCAGCAATCAGGAAGGCGATCAATGAATCTGAAGAGATTAAGGTTGAGGGTGAACTCAGATCATCCATTCAGCTGAATATCAAACGTCTGATGGACATTGGTTCCTACCGTGGTATCCGTCACCGTATTGGTCTTCCAACACGCGGACAGAGTACCAAGAACAATGCCCGTACCCGTAAGGGAAGGAGAAAGACAGTAGCAAATAAGAAGAAAGCAACCAAATAAGAGTAAGAGGATATGGCTAAGAAGACAGGATCGTCAAAAAAGCGAACAGTTAAGGTTGAAGCTACAGGGCAGGCGCATATTCACGCCTCCTTTAACAATATTATTATCTCCCTGACCAACAACCAGGGCCAGGTTATCTCCTGGGCCTCATCCGGTAAAATGGGTTTCAGGGGTTCCAAGAAGAATACTCCCTATGCTGCTCAAATGGCAGCACAGAACTGTGCCAAGGTGGCTTACGACCTGGGTCTCAGGAAGGTGAAGGTATTCGTAAAGGGACCCGGATCGGGAAGGGAAAGTGCTATCCGTAACATTCATGCTTCTGGTATAGAGGTCATGGAGATTATGGATGTGACACCGCTGCCGCACAACGGCTGCCGTCCTGCCAAGAGGCGGAGGGTATAATTCAGCTTTAAGGTAACGTACCAGGCTGATGAGGATTATAAACAATTAATTAGATAAATAGATGGCAAGATACAGAGGTCCAAGAACCAAAATTGCTCGTAAATTTTCAGATCCCATTTTCGGGGCCGACAAATCGTTCGAAAAAAAGAACTATCCCCCGGGAATGCACGGGAACAACAAAAGAAGACGCAAAGCTTCTGAATATGGTATTCAGTTGAAAGAGAAGCAGAAGGCCAAGTATACATATGGTGTGTTGGAGAAGCAGTTTAGGAATATGTTTGACAAGGCTTCCAGGAGTAAGGGTGTAACCGGTGAGGTACTCCTTCAGTTGCTGGAGTCGAGGCTCGATAACGTGGTTTACAGAGTGGGTCTGTCAAACACACGTGCCGGTGCCCGTCAGCTTGTTACTCACAGGCATATCACTGTAAATGGTGATATCGTGAATATTCCTTCTTACACACTTAAACCAGGTGAATCTATTGGTGTAAGAGAGCGTTCCAAATCACTGGAGGTGATTACAGATGCACTTAGCACTGCCCGGTACGGGTCATCAACATGGCTCGAATTTGATGAGGCTTCCATGACAGGTAAATTTCTGAATCGTCCCGAGCGGGAGGATATTCCAGAGAACATCAAGGAGCAGCTCATCGTTGAACTTTATTCAAAATAATATAATCATATTCGTATTATGGCCATTTTAGCTTTTCAAAAACCAGATAAGGTCATCATGCTTGACGCTGATGACAGGTTCGGTAAATTTGAGTTCCGCCCACTCGAGCCCGGCTATGGTATTACCGTAGGAAACGCCCTAAGGCGCATCCTGCTCTCCTCACTGGAGGGGTATGCCATTACCAATATCAAGATTGATGGTGTTGAACACGAGTTTTCCACGATCACTGGCGTTATCGAGGATCTAACAGAAATTATTCTGAATCTGAAGCAGGTACGCTTCAAAAAACAGATCGAAGATGTAAACGATGAGAAAGTCGTCGTTACCCTTACCGGCCAGGAAGAATTCAAGGCCGGAGACCTGCAGCGTTTCCTCAGCGGATTCAAAGTGCTGAATCCAGAGCTGGTGATATGCCACATGGAGAAGGATGTGAAACTGCAGATGGAAGTTTCTGTCAGCAAGGGACGCGGATATGTCCCCGCAGATGAAAACAAACCTGCTGAGGCTGAATTTGGACTGATCGCTGTGGATTCCATCTTTACACCCATTAAGAATGTCAGGTTTGACATTGAGAATTATCGTGTAGAGCAGAAGACCGACTACGAAAAACTGGTGTTTGAGATAGAGACCGACGGATCCATTCATCCCAAAGAGGCGCTGAAAGAGGCCGCTAAGATTCTTATCTACCACTTTATGCTCTTCTCCGATGAGAAGATTACCCTCGATACCGATGAGAAATTCGCTAACGAGGAGTTTGACGAAGAGGTTCTGCATATGCGCCAGCTGCTGAAAGCCAAGCTGGTTGATCTGGATCTTTCTGTCAGGGCACTCAACTGCCTGAAGGCTGCCGAGGTAGATACTCTGGGCGACCTGGTAAAATTCAACAAGAACGATCTGCTGAAATTCAGGAACTTTGGTAAGAAGTCGCTCACTGAGCTTGAAGAGCTCCTGGTGAACATGAACCTGACCTTCGGAATGGATACAAGTAAATACAAACTGGACAAGGATTAATTGCAATGAGACATAGAAAGAGTTTTAATCACTTAGGGAGGACGAGTGCACACCGAAAGGCCATGTTGTCCAATATGGCATGTTCGCTGATTATGCACAAGCGGATCGAAACAACAACAGCCAAAGCCAAGGCACTTAAAAGATATATCGAACCTTTGATCACCAGGAGCAAAGACGATTCAACCCACTCCCGCAGGGTGGCATTTAGCTATCTGCAGGATAAAGAGGCAGTCACGGAACTTTTCCGCGAGGTGTCATCTAAAGTGGCTGACCGTCCCGGTGGATATACAAGGATCATCCGTTTGGGCAATCGCCTGGGCGATAATGCCGATATGTGCATGATGGAACTGGTGGACTTCAACGAGCATCTGCTGGCCGAAAAAGCTGCAGCGAAGAAGTCAACAAGCCGTCGTCGTCGTGGTGGAAGCAAGAAAAAGACCGAAGAAGGAGCAGATTCTGTAGAGACTGCTGTAGCTGAAGAAGAAGTTGTAGCCGAAGAAGAAGTTGTAGTTGAAGAAGAAGTTGTAGTTGAAGAGGCCGTTGCTGAAGAGGCTGTTGAGGAAGTTGTTGCTGAAGAGGCTGTAGAAGAGCCTGTTGCTGAAGAGGCTGTTGAGGAAGTTGTTGCTGAAGAGGCCGTTGCTGAAG
>Ga0164315_10002775_pt1 | contig 13504 bp, 11 predicted proteins | sample GuaBasSedimGuay6_FD_113737 | JGI IMG/M metagenome (GOLD analysis project Ga0164315, IMG submission 113737) | Subseafloor sediment microbial communities from Guaymas Basin, Gulf of California, Mexico - Guay6, Core 4569-2, 0-3 cm | ecosystem: Environmental > Aquatic > Marine > Hydrothermal vents... | reverse complement strand
TTGTTGAAAACATCTTTGAAATGCGTCCATATTTTATAGAACAACGTTTAAAACTACGAAGCCCTATTTATTTAGAAACTGCTTCTTATGGTCATATGGGAAGAAAATCTGAAGTTAAGAATTTAACTTTTGTTTCTGGAGATGGTAAAGAAATAACGTTAGAAGTGGAAACATTTACTTGGGAAAAACTGGATTATGTAGATAAAGTGAAAGAGGCTTTTGGTCTTTAATAAACACCAAATACAACTATTTTCTTACTAGGTTAGCCGAAGCTATTTGTTTCTTATTGGAAAAGAAATAAACACCCATAATTGTTTCACTTACTTTTTCAACAACAATATTTACTTCTGAAAACCATTTGCGTTGACCATTAATGATTTTTTCATTAAAAAATATTTGTTTGGAGCTTTCCTGATCAAAAGACCAAAATCCATTACAAGGAAAATCTGGATAACTTATTCTAATATCATTCTGGTTATTATAATGTAAAATTACTTTCCAAGTTTTTCCATTTGTTTGATATCCTTTTCCTTCCCAGGTGCCAAAAAGCCACTCTTTATAAAGACTATTTGTTTTGTATATCCTTTTTCCTTTTTCCCAAACTCCCTCATATGTTTTCCCATTTGCATCGGTAGACATTCCAGGGCCATGCCTCTTTCCTAATTTCCAAGTTCCCTTAAACTTCGCTCCACTACTATAATAGTAAGTCCCTTTTCCATCTTCTTTACCACCTTTCCAATAACCAACATATTTGCTTCCATCACTCCAAACATAGACTCCATATTCATTTTTACAATCTCCAATGGTACATTCTTGAGAGAACATATTTAAATTAACAAATAAGAGTAGAATTGAAATAACAATAACTTTCATGAGGTTGTGAATTATAATTATAAAAACTTATCCAAATATAATTATTTAAATGATAGCCTGTGTTTCCTTTGGTTTAAATTTTTAAAACCTTTAAGTAAATACTTGAAAGAAAAATTAGAGATTGCTTTAATGCTAAATAATATTGTGATCCTTGGCTTTTTGAACCGCTTCGATCTTACTATGTACCTGTAGTTTCTTGTAAATATTTTCGATGTGTTTTCGTACAGTGCTCGGGGATAAAAATAGATTATCCGCAATTACTGTATAACTTAAACCCTTACTAAGTTGTTCTAAAACTTCAACTTCCCTTTTTGATAATGATATTTCCTCTTGATCCTGAGGATTATTAATATCGATAGGATTTCTAAGCAGCTTCAATGTTTTTAAAGCAATTGATGGGTTCATAGCAGCCCCTCCATTAATGGTCTCAATAATGCCCTTGTTTAATTCTTCTGGGTTTATTTCTTTCAGGAGATATCCATCTGCTCCCGCTTTTATTGCATTAAAAATATTTTCATCATTATCGAATGCAGTAAGCATGATGATTTTAATTTGAGGATATTTTTGCTTTACTATTTGAGTTGTTTCAATGCCGTTAAGAACTGGCATTTCTATATCCATTAAAATAACATCGATACAATGACTATCTTCAAGTTTTGTTAATAGTTCACTTCCATTTAATGATGTGTGCTTTAAAGTTATCGAATCAAAAAAAGAAAGTTTTTCCTTAATGGCACTTATTAAAAAGCTATTATCATCTACTATTGCTACTTTGATATTCATAATAATGTTTTGTAAATTAAAGATACTCAAAAATAGTAATATCGCTAAAAGTAACAAATAGGGCAATTAGCGTATTTATATTATCTCTGGCACTTTAATTTTTATGTTGGTTCCTTTCTTTTCTTCTGAAAATATTTCTAAAACTCCTTTTAGATCTTTAGTTCGCTTTTTAATATTGTTAAGACCATTTCCAAGTGTTATTAAATCTCTATTAAACCCAATACCATCATCTTTAATAGTAAAGGTAAGTAAATCTTCTTCCTGACTAATTGAAACTTCAATATTTGGAGCTTTTGAATATTTTATAGCATTGTTAACGCCTTCTTGTATGATTCTGTAAATATTCATTCCCTGAATGGATGTCATCGTATAATTTTCATTAATCCCAGGAGCAATTATAAAAGAAAATTTCGTTTTTTCTGTAGCTAATTTTGCATTATCAATAAAGTTTATAATTCGAGATTGCAAATCTTCAATGGAGATCATATTCTTATTCATAGCCCATATAGTATCTCGCAACTCATAAATTGTTTGAGTAGTAAAGGCACTTATTCCTTTTAGTTTGTTTGAAAGTTTATCTCCCATATCACTAAAACCATATTTCAAATTATCGATACTCGAAATAATAAAAGTAAGCTGTGAGCCTATATTATCATGCAAATCTCTGGAAATTCTTAATCGTTGTTCCTGAAGCCTGTTTTGAGTTTCTATTTTAGCTAATGCAGTTTTTAGTTCTCCCTCCTTTTTCAACTGCCTGTTTTTCATCTTTTGCTGATTGAAAAATAAAAACCCTAGCATACCTAAGATTAAAGCCAGACCTAAAGAGCCCATAATGAGATAGTTCTTTTGCTTTACTTGCAATTCTTTTTCAGATAACTGAGCCTTTTGAAGCAAGATCTCTTTTTCCTTTTTCTCAGTTTCATATTTCGCTTCTACTTCAGCGATAATTTGACTGTTTTTTTTATTTAAAATAGAATCCTTTACACTAATAAATTCATATAGATATTCATTGGCTTTTTTATAATTGTTTTGTGCTTCTGCAATTTCAGACAAACTTTTATAAAACTGTTTTTCAGCTATTTTAATTCCCCTTTTTTTTGAAATTTCAAGACCCTCATTCAATATTTTCTTTGCTTTATTATATTGATCTTGATCTGCTAATGACTCTCCAAATGAAGCGTAAGAGAAGGCCAATCCGTTATCATCTTTTATCTCTTTCTTAATTTCAATAGATCTTAAAAAATACCCTTCTGCTTTACTGAATTCTTTTTTTTGGGAATAGGCCAAAGCAATATTTGATAATTGGATGGCTTCCATTTTCCGATCGGAAATATTTATGCTTATAGCTAAGCCTTTTTCGTAGGAGGCAATAGCTTTATCATACTTTTTTTGATAATCAAAAATTGCCCCAACATTATTATATCCATTTATTAAACCATCATAATTTCCTAATTCTTCTTGAATCTCAAGCGCTTTTGTTAAATACTGAGTAGTTTTGTCAAAATCTTGCAAATAATAGTAAACAACACCAATATTATTATAGGCCTGAGCAATTCCATTTTTATTATTGAGTTCCTCTTCAGCCTTTAAGGCATCAAATAAAAATAATAAGGCATCATCATATTCGGCTTTTCTGATATGCAGGGTAGCAATATTATTCAATACAACAGCAAAACCTTTTGTACTATTAAGAAGTTCTATTATCTCTAATGCTTCCTGGTACATTTTCATGGCATTCAAATAATCCGACTTTCGTTCGAAATAATTCCCTAAAACATTAAGAGTAATCCATTGACCTTTTTTATATGATATTTCTTCAGCCAGTTTAAGACCGCTTTCTGCATACGATTTAGCACTATCTAAATGAGTAACATTATAATGGCCAGCAATTTTTTGGTAGAGATGTACCTTGCTAGTATCATTTTTTGTGTTTTTTAATACCGTTAAAAGACTATCAATATTAGTTACTGTTTCCTGAGCAGTTAGGAATTGAAAACAAAACAATACTAATAAAACTGAAAATACTTTTTTTATATTCATCATATAGCACTTAAAAATATAAAAATACTTAAATCGGTTTAATTTCTGGTTGAAGTATTAAAGATTCGTTCAGGTTATACTTTAAAAAATCATAGCCCTGCAAACTTTTAATCCGAAAATTAATTTGTTCTTTTTGAAGAGAAATAGTCTTATTTATAAGCTCTACTCTAAAGCGGTGAGCCTGTTCGATCTCTTTGTTTTTATAAAAGAAATAGCGTGTCGTCCCAACTATAAACCCAATTATAATAAATACTATAATAAACTGAACAGCAACCATAAACTCGTTATTAATAACATATAAAGATAAGGCATCTCTTTATCTTAATTGATAGGGCAATTGCCGTATTTATGCTGTGGGGACTTTTACAATAACAGAGGTGCCTCCATCAACAACCGATTGAATTTCCACTTCACCATTAAGGTCTTTAGTCCTTTTTTTAATGTTATTTAGTCCATTTCCATTTACTACTTGTTTACTATCGAATCCTTTTCCGTTATCTTCAATTTTAATATGGAATTGTGAGTTTTCTTCATTGATAGAAACCAAAATTTTTGAAGCCTCAGCATATTTAGAAGCGTTGTTTACCGCTTCCTGAATAATGCGATACAAGTTCATCCCTTGTATAGATGTAAAATTGTGGCTTTGGTTTACATTTTTAGAAATTCTGAAAGAAAAATCGGTATCCTCTGAAGCGATTATAGCTTGATCAATAAAATTATTAATTCGAATCTGCAGATCTTCAAAAGTAATATCATTTTTATTCATTGCCCAGATAGTATCCCTAAGTTCATATATCGTATTGGTTGTAAACCCGCTAATTTCTGAAAGCCTTTTGCTTGTTGGATCATCTTTCAAATTGAATTTTAAATTATCAATAGAGGAGATAATAAAAGTTAATTGTGATCCAATATTATCATGGAGGTCTCTTGAAATACGAAGGCGTTGTTCCTGAAGTTTATTTTGTGTTTCAATTTTAACCATCGCAGCTTTCAATTCACTTTCTCTTAAAAGTTGTTGGTTCTTCAATTTTTGCTGGTTGTAGAAAAGGTAACCCAACAGTGCTAAAATTACTGATAGTCCAATAGTTCCATAAATAAAAGTGTTTTTTTGCTTAACCTTCAATTCGCTTTCTGCTAAATTAGCTCGAGTTTCAGCAAGTTGTTTTTCTTTTTTTGCTACATTAAACTTTGTTTCAAGGTTAGCCAAACTCTCTGCATTTTTAATTGAGAAAATACTATCTTTTAAAGCAGAACTACGATTTAAAAGTTGACTACCTATATTTGGCCTGTTTATTCTAAAATAAGTTTCTGCTGCATTATTATAAAAACCAATTACATTATTGTTAATCGCAGTAAACTCCTCTAAAAAAACATACCCTTTCTCTACATATATCAAAGCTTCCTTAGGCTTATTTAAATTGTTGTAAGAATTTATAACTGATGAAATTGATGCTAGATTTGCAGATCTATTTATATTTAAAGAATCTCTTCCTGAAATACTCTTTTTTAAAACCTTTAAAGCTTCCTCATTCCTATTTGTTAAAATATAAAGATTTCCTAGAGTATTTGAGCAATCAAAATACAATTGAAAAACATTTGCTTCTTTAGCTTTAGTTATTGCTTTATTAGCAAAATCAATCGCTTCCTCATACTCACCCTTCTCTTTGAGATTTATGGCAATATTATTTAAAGATGCTGGTATCTCATTAATTACATTAAATTCTTCTCTTATTTTCAAGGCTTTTCTGTGAAACTCCAATGCTTTATCATTCAAGCCCATTTCTTGATAAATAAGTCCAATATTATTTAAATAAATAGCCTCTTTTGCATTTGCAGGATTAACGCTGTTCAATTCTAGTGCATTGAAAAAAAATTTTAATGCGTCTTGGTATTCTCCTTTATTCCAATGAAACATACCAAGATTATTAGTTGCCATTGATGTTATTGCTTTAATATTATTTTGAGAACTTAATTGCAGTGCTTTTTCAAAATAATATTTAGCGGAATCTGATTTTCCTGTTACATCGTAATAAATTCCGTAAGTGTTTGTTAATTCTGCCTCAGAAAATATTAAATTTTTGTTTTTAGATTCTTTTACAGCACTCTTTAAAGTTTTTTTAGCTTCGGTAGGATTATTAAAAATATAATAAAATCCAATCTTGTTTAAAACTCTTAACCTTATAGAGTCATTACTTGTTTCTGCAACAATAAGTAAACTATCTATTCTTTTTGAAGAAGTTTGTGCATAAAAATGTGTTGAAAATAATCCGAAAAGGATAAAAATAATATATTTCATAGATCAAAAAAAAGTTGATTCTAAAATACAAAAATATTATTAATTCTTAAACGATTTTACGAGTGATCCATTAGACCATTCTCCTATTTGCTTTTCTAAATCAGAATTGTGATAATATCCCTTGCCTTGCATATTGCCTTTCGACCATTCACCACCATAATAACCTCCATCTTTGTAAAAGTACCTTCCCGTCCCGTGAAATTGATTATCATCATTAAAAGTTCCTGTATACCGATCTCCATTTTCAAAACTATAGGTACCCATTACTAGTTTCCCATTTTCAAAAAATCCTGTATAAGTGTCTCCATTACTCCATTTCCATCTTCCGTATTTATCTTGACAATCCCCAGCAACACAACCTGTGTCAATATTATTGGTAAAAAAATCGTAATTAGTCGTTAAATTTCCATTTGAATAAACGCCATAGGTCCAATCATCACCAAAGATTGTTAAGCCAATACCTTCCAATTGTCCCTTACTAAAATTACCTATGGTATTATCATTATTATCTGCGATATAGACTCCATATCCATTCATATTATCTTCATTCCAGTTTCCTATATATTTTCCAATACCTTCCCATTTATAAAAACCATATCCACTTTTTTTGCCATTCAACCAAAAACCCTCATAATAATCATCCTCGTATTGGTATTTTCCCCAACCATTTATACAATCACCACTCGCACAGTAGGAAGTAGTATCTGCCGTAGGATTTTGAGGCTTAATTACTTCATTTTCATTTGAATTCTTTTTTTCAGAAGAAGAACCATCAAAATATTTATACTTTATTGCTGTTGATACGTTTCCTTTATCATCTATATATGATAATGGATTTCCATACTTATCATACTCTAGGTTATTATTTTTTGTAGGTCCATAATAATTCCCATTTTTATAATATGATGAATAAGTACTAGGTTCTTTTTCGGTATTAGACGATTTATAATGACTATCTACCACAAGAAAGTCACCATCCATTTTATAAGAATAGGTTTTAATGGCAGATTCATTTATTGCAGGATAATAGAATTCACTTTTTATAACTCTTGCTAATTTGTCATAGAAATGTCTTTCGGAAACATAGTTTGCATCTATATCATAATCTTCAAAAAAATTACCATCAGAATCATAGTGAAATTTATTTCCACTACTTTTACTCGAAGATTCAATTACTCTATTTCCAGCATCTCTTATTACATTATTTACCAATTCAATTCCAAACAAATCAGATTCAATTTTAATGAGCTCACCACCTGCATCGTAAATATATGTATCATCCAATCCATATGTGCTTTTCTCATTAACAAGCTTTCCTTGCTCATTAAAGGTAGTAACACTAAAAGTGTCGTCGCATTCTTTAACAGGCCCCTTCAAATTAAAATGTTGAAGTGTATATTTTAACGGAATGGGTGTGCTTGGACAGACATTTAAATCCACATAATATTGTGAATTCATAGAAAAACTAAATATTAAAATAAAAAGTACGGAAAGTAAAGGATTTGATTTCATGATCTTATCATTTATAATTTATCTCAAATTACTGAAAATCATCTAGTAAAAAAAATACGGCAGTTGCCGTATTTTTTCAAATCTATTTATAAAGTCTTTAGTCTAGGTAGGATTTTGTTAATGAACCTTTAGTCCAATCTCCTACTTGCCGAACCAAATCTTTATCATGATAATACCCTTTTCCTCCCATTTCTCCATTTATCCACTCACCGCCATAATAGCCTCCTCCTTCGTAAAAATACCTTCCCATTCCATGAAATTGATTTTTTTCATTAAACAATCCTGTATATCGATCTCCATTAGTAAATTGATAGGTTCCCATTTGAAATTGTCCATTCTTAAAAAACCCTGTAAAAGTATCTCCAGTATCCCATTTCCATCTTCCGTACTGGTTTTGGCAGTCTCCGGCTACACATCCAGTATCTCCCTCATTTGAATAAAAATTATATGTAGTAGTAATCTCTCCATCTTTATAAATTCCATAGGTCCATTCTTCTCCATATACTGATAAGCCTGGGCCGTTTAATTCCCCATTTTTATAATTTCCAATAATATTATCGTTGTTTTCAGCAATATAAATGCCATAGCCAGTCATAGTATCGTCTTCCCAATTCCCAATATACTTACCAGAATCATCCCAATTATACATTCCATAATCATTTCTCTTACTTTCACTCCAGAACCCTTCATAATATCCATTCCCATAATCATATTTTCCCCATCCATCTTTGCAATTACCGCTTACGCAACCTGTAGTAGTGGAAGAAGAACTATCTATATACATCTCAACAGGTTTAAAAACAAATGAAGCCATTGAGTAATAGCCTGGCAGGGTATATGTTTTAACATCATTTATACTCACAATTAGATCATTACCATCTTTAATCGTAGTTGCTTCATCATAATTTATCACCTCCCCATTTACAATAACTCCATAAGAACTATTTTCAACGTCTCTATACCAATATGTATTGTTTGATGAATATTCCAGTTTACTTATATCTTTTGCTCCCCAATTGTCGAAATTTCGAATTCCATCAAAATAATAAGTAGCATCTAATTCTTCTATATAGTTAACATAACTTCCTTCAACATTAACAAAAGAACCTAGATATAACTCATCGTTTACATAGGTTCCAAAAGAATATTTATTTGTTATAAAATAATCTTTACTTAAATTTCTTGCCAATACAACAGCATTCCCCTCATCTCCGGCGTTTGCATTTTCAAAATCTGCTAATAAATAAATATCTCGGTTATTTATTTCCATCACAGCCAGCGTGTCAGTATTCATATAAATCAGCTCTTTTGTATTAGAAAGCAAATTCCCATTTTTATCTTTTAAAGAAAAAACCGTATCATTTGTTTTTGTCCATTTAGCTCCTGAAGTACTGTGAGAAATAGTTTTATTAGTACTTCTGGGTTTAGGTACCTGGCTAATTAAAGTTACAGAAAAAAGAAATAACACTAAGCTGAATAAATTTGTTCGTTTCATTGTTAATATTTTTAAAAGACTTTCAAATTAAATACTTTTTATGAGATTACAAAATAAGGCAATCATCATATTTTTAATAATTAAATAAATAGGAAATAATGGCAAAGAAAACTGTTAGTACAATTAAAATATAAATAAGGTTTGTAAATTTTTTAGTTGAATTTAATTTTTGAGCACTCCTATTAAATAATAAACTTACAATTAATAGAGGCGTTGCTGTATTTATTGTTGGCCAAAAGACCCAGTCAATGCATGTAAATAAAGCAATTAATACTAACAATAAAGCAAAACTGTTAAAAATCAATCCATTTCTTTTAGCATTATTACCTAAGAGTCTAAATACACTTTTTATAATAATCAAGTGCATTACTAATAGGATTGTCAATAATATAACACCGGGAAAAACAGCTACAATCATAGTGAAAAATGATAGGAGAATGTCGTAAGAATCGCTTTGCTGTTCCATAATAAAGATATTTATCCGACTTATTTTTTAATTAATAATTAGCAATTTAACATATTTTTATTCTGAAAACTCTTGATATTTTCTTTTCATTTCTAAATAATGATCATAAGAGGTAGATCTTTTGCGAACAAAATCATCAAACACCTCAGAATCTTTGTTAAAAGATACAATAATGGAATCAACAAAGAATCTTAAAACAATTAATATAACAGCGGTTGCTATTCCATCTGGAAAAAGAAAATAGAAAAATCCCGATAATATAACTACAAACTGTTGTATAAATATTCTTACATAAGGTTTCATGAAAATAGCCTTCGGAGAATACTCCATGTATTTCTTTTTTAGCCAAAAATTAGTATAGAAGTAAGCTAAATTAGTAATGATAATAGATATTAAAACTACCCATAAACCATTCATATCAATTATACTTGGGCTACTATTTTTTAAAGGATTAGGAAGGTCAAAAAACACAAATACGAAAACTAATTGCACTGCAATAAAAAAACCATAATGAAAAATAAAGAAAAATATAAGTCCAATTCCAGAGACATTCTTCGGGTCTTTTTGATTGGATAATTGATCATCTTTTTTTCCATATTTTACAACTAAACCGAGTTTAAAAACATGAATAATGCCTATAATTATAGTCTCCAAAAAATACGCCAGAACAATAGTAAGCGGATCTGCATAATCAGTAATAAGCAAAACCAATAAGAATAGCGCATTAAGCCATAAGGTGCTATTGGTTTTATTTGGATATATTATTCTATTAATCATTATATAAAATTAAACTAAAATCCCAAAACAATGTTTTGGGATTTTTTATGATTGCAAACTATCCACAGGTAATTTACAATCCAACTAATGGTTAGTTAGTATTATTTTTTAAGGTCGTAAACATAAATCAAGTTATTTTTAGCTTTATAATACAATACACCACCAAAATCATCTACTTGATACTCAGGTTTCTTATCCTCCAAAAGAATTTCTTTTTCTACTTTACCGGTATCTTTATTAACTTTTACTAAACTAACCCCTTCATCTAATTTAGTTAAAATAAATTGGGCATTTTCTGTTGCTGAGGTAGCTTTAAAACGTCTTAGCATTTCGGCAATTGAAGCACCTGCAGCTGCCGACATAGCATCTCCCATTTGATTATAAGCATCTCCAGTTGAAGTATAACCACCTAATGTGTTTTTATGCCCTTGAGCTTCGGCGTAAGAACTTGCAGCAGCAGCAATTGCTGCTACAGCAACAACTCCCATTAAGATTGCTCCAAAAGCGCTTTTCCCAGGAGCCCGATAGTATTCGTGCCAATCTGTTTTTGTATCCCAATCCACCAACATCATATTCTGCGAAGAAGTAAGTAAGATTCCATTATCACGCATTTCAACACCAGTCGGGTCTTCTTTACCATCAAATTTTGATTCTCTTAATAAATCAGACGATCCAGATTTGGCATCTATTGCAAATAATTTTTCATCTGCACTGATTAAATATCTGTCATTTTTTGAATCATAAGTGGAACTTACAACATCTGCTTTTTTAAATTTCAAAGGTTTCTTCCAAACCTGATCTCCTGTTTCAAGATTTACAATATTAGCATCTTCCGATGATATATAAATCAGACCCTGAGGAGTATGAGCCATGGTCATAATATTTTCACCTGTTTTTAAAGGCTTTTTGAATAATGTTTTCCCCTCAAAGGATATTTTATTAATTCCCCCTTCATAGATTCCGAAGAGAATTCCATCGTCCATGATATAAAAATGTTGGACAAATCCTTTTGTTTTTGGTGCCTTTTCCCATAGATCAGTACCATTAGCCGCGTTTAAAAAAGCGATTTTTGATTCCGATCTACCTGAAGTCAATTTAGAAAGACCTTTTTCACCCGAATTATCAACATTAGTAACTACGGCAAGTCCTTGAGGTAATATTTGGAATTGTGCGACAACACCCTTCATTTTATATGGTTCTGCCCATAATAAAGCTCCTTTAGGATCAATTTTATGAATCCTTGTTTTTTTCCCATTAGATGATCTTTCCAAAGCATAGATTTCTTTTTCAGTTTCATCTGTAACCATATATTTAATATCATCGGTTTTTGTGGTCCATTCTAATTCTTCAGAATTGAAATTAATTTTAAATAGTGATTTTGTAGTTGGCACTATAAGACCATCGCTTAGCATTAATGGTCTACCTGAAACGATCTCGGATGCTTTTAGAACAAAATAATGATCACGCTCGCCCGTGTTTAGATCATAAATCGCAATTGCATTCGCATAGCTTTCACTCGACCTTCTTTGCCCACTAACTACTAATTTATTTTGAGGCATCATTACCGTACAGGTATTCACTATTTTCCAGCCATTACTTTCTGTACTAAACAAAACCTTCCCAGACATATAATCGATTACTGCCTTTTTTGTTGAGATGCTGGCAAATCCTGTTTGACCTACCATTACATAAGGTGAATTGGGAATAAATAATAATTCCTCTGGTTTTACTTTTCCGTAATCAGTAAAATTAAATAATAGGTCTTTTTCTCCTGGTTTTATACCAACAAGACCGTCATTGGTTGCTACAACCAATGTCCCTCCTTGGGTAATGGTCATATCATTAATACTTGCACCTACATCGTATTGAAAATCGGGTGCTTCTGCTTTTTGAGCAAATGCCATTGATGTCATTAAAATAAAACAAGCAATAGATTTCATAAATGTTGAAGTTTTCATAATTGTGGATTTATTGTTTATTAAGGTTATGTTTTTGTTTTTTTAAAGGTGTTTACTTTTTGCCTAATACAAACTTTTCTAAACTTCCTACGTTGGCTCCAACTACTGCATTTACTAATTTATAGAGGTTTGGATCTAAACCAACTGCTTCATTTCGGGTTTTAGTTTTACCCTTTTTGTTTGTGTATTCTACTTCTTCTGTTACAAAAATATCACTATATGTAGGCTTCTTTTCGTAAAGATTTGATGTGATTTTTACGCCAGCACCTTCACTAAAGTCACCATAAATTGTATTAGTACCACTTGCAGGATTTTTGTATAATATCCCTGAATTAATGGAATACAATGCGTTTCCTGTTATAGACATTACTATTTCTACTATTAAAATAGCATCTAATTCAAGTTGATTAAAAAAGGCATCTCGCGCTTTAACTACCTTAGCACCAGTGCCAAAGCTAAGTAAAGGCATTGCACGGTATCCAATTACAGGACCTGAATTACCCTGCCCAGTAATTCCTGAAAACATGGTAAGAATCTTCGGGTCCTTTAACTCAAAATTATTATACAAGTCTCGTTTAGTCTCAGTATTTAAATATTCAGAGACTTCAAGCAAGTTCATCCCTTTATAGCTAAATGTTTCTTTCAAACCTTGAATTACATTGGAGTAGATTTCATTTGCAACCATGCTTGTTCCATCTTTTGTTGCTTTTGATGTAGTTGAGTGTTTCCAACCTCCAGCTTTATAGGAAGATGAAGAGCTTCTGTCTTGAACCACAAAAGTTAATATTCCTACTTTTTTAGGTAACATATAGTCTGCTTCTGTGGCAAAGCCTTTTTTAATCTGCCATTTTCTGATAGATGTAGCAGCACCAGAATAAACAAATGTCTTACCATACATATTTTCTGGATTATCCAAAAGTTTTTGAATTCCAGATGATTGTGCTATTGTAGTATTTGTAATTAAGGTTAAACCAATAACTATTATTGATTTAATTAAAATTGAAATTTTCATAATTATTACTGTGGGTTTAGTTAGTAATTCAAAAATGCATCAAAAAAAAAAGTGTTTCAATAGGGCAATTGCCCTATTCTTATAATCTTGATACTTAGAGTCTTTTCGTAAATCACAGATTTGCTACAATATTGTTCTATTATTCAGTATAGGATCCCGCAATGAATGCGGGATTATCCCGAAACTCCGGGGCGGTTACGTAAATCACAGATTTACTACCTTACTCTTCTAGTATCTAATAAAAGATCCCGCTAATAAGCGGGATTAGTTCGGTTACGTAAATCTCAGATTT
>Ga0164315_10002774_pt1 | contig 13505 bp, 10 predicted proteins | sample GuaBasSedimGuay6_FD_113737 | JGI IMG/M metagenome (GOLD analysis project Ga0164315, IMG submission 113737) | Subseafloor sediment microbial communities from Guaymas Basin, Gulf of California, Mexico - Guay6, Core 4569-2, 0-3 cm | ecosystem: Environmental > Aquatic > Marine > Hydrothermal vents... | reverse complement strand
GTTTTATCTGCCATGGCATAAAGCGGCTCAATGATCTGGTTTCTTAAGTGAGATCGATATTGGAAAGAGTTGATGACAACCATCGTTACAAGGGGGAGCATGGTAATCAGGAGCATGATAATAATAATATTTCTTTTCAGCACTTTATAATGATCTTGATCTGCTGTATTTAAAAAGAAAATGGTGTCGATAACTTTTTTAAACATTCCTTCCTTCTATGGTTCGTTTTGATAATATGTCTCCCGGTTTTAATGTGTTTTTGTCCCAAAGATGGAATGCTCTGGACCAGTCCCCTGCTATTGAATCATAGATATCTATTTTTTTCCATTTGAGAAACTGGTAGTATTCTTCTTCAATGGCGCCACAGATCAGGGCGTTTGTATGTTCGGACAACATAAGATGGCATAGTTCGTCAGCAGAAGATCTGGGCAGTATGATGTTTTTTTTTTCGGTAATATCGCCTTTTGACAAGATCAATACTTCAGTGGCCATATCAAATCGGGGTGCTACTTCTTCATGATATAAAGGAATGCTTATTTTATGTATCATATATCAATTCGCGGTGCTATATGTCTTTACATAGTTGGTCTATTGCTTCATCGTTTCAATCGGTATCATAATGGTTTGGCAGTGTAAAGAAAAATTTTGTCAGGAATCAATTTTAAATTGTTTCATTTTTCTCCATAATGTGCTTCTTCCCCACCCCAGAATTTTTGCAGCCTCATTTTTTTTGCCTTTTGAATTTTTCAGGGCCCCTATTATTATTTCCCTTTGGATGCTGGACCATGTTTCAGGTGTTGTAAGGGTATTTTTTTTGTTGAAAATGGAACCTTGTGATATTGCGATGTTGTTATCTTTTAGAGCCTGCATTTCAATTGACTCCTGTTTAAAGCTAGTCAAAAGAGGCGGATCTAACAGATAAGAAGGCAGATGATGCGGTTCTATATTTATATTGGTTGAAACGTTGACAGCATATTCAACAATATTTTTAAGTTCTCTTATATTTCCTTCATACTTATAATTTAAAAGAACCATCAGTGCCTCTTTTGAAAACCCATTGATTTTTTTGTCAAGCTGCTGCTTATAGCTGTTAAAAAAGTGGTCAATGAGAAGTCGTATATCACCATCCCTCTCCCTTAGCGGCGGCAAATGAATTCGTGCAACATTCAGCCTGAACAGAAGATCTTTTCTAAACCGGCCCTGTCCCACCATTTGCTCCAGATTTCGATGGGTTGCTGCAATGATTCTGACATTGGCTTTAAACCCCTTGGTACTGCCCAGGGGATATATGATTTTATCATCCAGAAAAGTTAATAGCTTTACCTGAAGCGCCAGGGGAAGGTCGCCTATTTCCGTCAGAAATATCGTGCCATTATGTGCCAGTTTGAATCGGCCTGGTTTGTTTTCAACAGCTCCCGTGAAGGCGCCTTTTTGATGACCGAAAATTTCAGACTCAAGCAGGGTTTCCGGAAGGGCACCGCAATTAATTTTAATAAAGGCTCCGGACTCCCGGCCGGAAGTCTGGTGGATGGCTTCTGCAACGAGATCTTTACCAGTACCGGTTTCTCCTGTGATGAGGATTGATACGTCGCTTTGTGCCAGAACAGGTAGTGTTTGAAAAATTTTTTCCATTTGCGGACTTCTTCCAACAATATTTGCAAAGCTGTAGGCCACTCGTTCTTCCCGGTCTATGTTTTGTGAAAGCCGGATATCTTCTATGGTTTCAATAAAGCCTCTGGTGTTATGATTTTTGTCTAATATGGGTGCGGTTGTCATACGGATTGGCAATCGCTGACGGTTTAGCGTTATCATATCACTTTTACATAAAACAGGATGGCTGTCATCCGTCATACCCAGTACAGGGCAATTGGAGATGCAGGCAGCCCCCCTGAGAATATTGTAGCATTGAACGCCATAGGCCCTGGAATGGGAAAAACCCGAAAGCGCTTCAAAAGCGCGGTTTAAAAAGACAACCCGCCGATCAGTATCAAGAATTAAAACACCGATAGGGATTTCATCCATCAGAAGAGTGAAATCAAGCAGATCCGTCATCAGGCTTTTTATCATTGGATGGGGCAGACTTATCATATCTCAATTAAATTCCTTATAAAAACCATTGATCCTAATTTATAACTCAACTTGGTATGTTATCACCCTCTGATTTCAATCGGCATATAGTTTTTCAATGGACAGTCGTCACAGTCGCCTTTGGAATGGATTTGTTTGTAAATAGATTCCAACGCAGCCCTTGAATCAGGATAGATATTTTCTCTTCCGAGTTTGTCAATTAAATGGGTCCTTTCCATTACGGCCAGAACCTCTTCTTTCAGGCCACTGAAAGAAATTTCACGGCCACTGCTTCTTACTGTATCAATGAGAATGGAAATAGCATCTTCACCGGATGCATCAATATCATTAATTCCTTTGGATGCAATTAGAATATGTATTAAATCTGGTTTTTCACCAATATATGAGAGTACCTTGTCTTCAAGATAGGTTGCATTGGTAAAGATCAAAGACCCGTCAAACCTGACGACAGCAATATGATCACATTCTCTGAGGCCGGCTTTAAAGGCATCTCTTAAGGTGTCATCCTTTGCTTTGGAAAGAAGCGCGACCCTTGGTCGCAAATGTTGATAAATAAACATTCCAAAAGTAAGCCCAAGCCCCACCAGAATACCTTCATGAAGGTGGGGGGCAAAATAAAGGGTACAGACAAAAGTGATAATCGAAATCAGACCTTCTGATCGCTTGGCCTTCCACGCATGAATAAATCCTGATGCGTTGACAAGACCGATCACGGCCATCATGATGACTGCTGCAAGAACTGACTGGGGCAGGTGATAAAGAAGGGGGGTAAAGAAAAGTAAGGTCAGGGCAACCATGATACTTGTGACAACTGAAGAAATCCCACTGACCGCATTGGCCTGGAGGTTGACGGCAGAACGTGAGAATGATCCGGAGACCGCATAACTCTGACCAAACGAGCCGATGATGTTGCCAAGACCCTGACCAATCAATTCCTGGTTGGTATCAAGCTTTTGTCCGGTTTTGGCGGCCATGGATTTTGCAATGGCAATAGCCTCCATGAATCCTATCAAAGCAATAATGACGGCAAAGGGGAGCAACTGGAGAAAGGCAGCCAGATATGATGAATTTTCAGGCGCTTTGGGAACACTGATCTTGAGCCCTTTGGGAATATGACCAACAACAGCGCCGGCTCCAATCATCTTTAAATTTTTAAGATTGAGGGTCGTGTTACTAACTTTTATTCTCCATTTCCGGTTGTCTGTTTCAAGCCTGTCGGGCAATGTAGATGTCGTATAGAATGTTGGTATTTCTTCAGCATCCTTTGTAACCAAAAAGTGAACCAGCCTCAGGTTTTCACGTTTAATATGGGCGGCTCCTTTTGTCTGATCAATTTTTGCTTGAATCAGGGCAAGATCATGCTCGATATCAAGTTGTTCTTCCGAAGCATGATGCAGCCCATGTTCGTGGGTTTCATTCATAACTTTTTTGAGTTTATGGTTTAAATTGGCCCGCCGGGTTCCCAATTCCTCTATCTTATTAACATCTGCATTAAATTCATGGATGGTTTTTACGACTTCAGGGACTTTAATATTTTCAATGGGAATAAATTTATCATTATTAAAGCCAGTGAATTTTGAAATTAAAATGGTGATGGCAACAGCAACAAGAACACTGGGAATCCTTGGGTTAACACGTTTCAGGATCACCATGATGACAATGGCCAGTATTCCCAGGATTAAAGTGGGCAGATGCGTATAATGCAGGGCTGACTTACACACATTTATAATGGTTTGATAGTGGTGGGGAGCCTTGTCAACATAAACACCAAACAATTTAGAAAACTGGGAAGATGCAATGACAATAGCCGCTGCATTGGTAAACCCATTGACAACCGGATGAGAAAGAAGGTTTACAACCAGCCCCAGTCTGAAAACACCCAGGAAAAGCTGGAAGCATCCTACTGTCATTGCCAGGATGATGGAATAGGCAATAAATTGTGTACTTCCAGCGGTTGCCAGGGGCTCAAGCGATGCAGCAGACAGCAGAGAAACAACCGCAACCGGCCCTGTGGCAAGCTGACGGCTTGACCCAAATAACGAGGCCACCATTGGCGGTAAAAAAGCTGCATAGAGACCATAGTACGCTGGAAGTCCCGCGAGCTGTGCATACGCCATGGACTGAGGGATCAGAACCATGGCCACTGTGATTCCGGCAATAATGTCCGCACTTAATTTTGATTTGTTGTAGTCCTGAAACCACAACAAAAAAGGAAATACTTTATAAATCATTTTTCTCTCCTGATCTAAAATTGTTCAAATTTTCAATATATATTTTTGAACACCAGCACTGCGGCTTTGTTCAATTTAAATTTTAAAAAAAGGTCAGACTATTCCACCTGACCATACAAATTATAATAACTATACAAGGTTATTTTGTTTGTCAACGAGAACCGGTTAAAAAAAGAAAGTTGTTTCAGAAAATGACTTGTGATATTGGAGTTTAATTTTTATGTATGTAAATACTTCTATATCAAAATTAAAAAATATAGGATAAAAATACATGAGGAAAATAATGCACTGCACGGGATTTGAAACTGTTGGATAAAAGGTTACGTTATGTAAAATAGGGGAATTTATGGGTCAATTTTTTATATCAATACTGATAATTTTATTTGGAGGCTTTTTCTCCCTTATTTTAGTGCGGAAAGCTAAATTTGCAAAGATCATTACGGTTTTTTTGTTAAGTATCGGTTGTCTTTCAGGCTTAATGGATGCTGTGTTAAATCTCATTCAGCCGGGCATTGCAGGCGCATCCTTTAAATATCTGAACGTTTTTTTTCTGGCGTTTAGAATGGATGGACTTTCTGGTTTTTTTCTTGTGGTAATTTTTGCTGTTTGTCTTCTTGCCACCCTTTACAGCTTTCATTATATGGAACATTCTGGAAATGATGTGAGAACAGCGGTTAACTATTTTTTCTTTAGTATTCTAATTGCCTCCATGGCATTGGTAGTAACCGCAGCAAATATGATTACATTCATGCTTTTCTGGGAAATCATGTCCCTTTCCTCTTTTTTCCTGGTTATTTACAAGCATCACAAAGCTGAAAGTCGAAAAGCCGGTTATTTATATTTTGTTTTTTCCCATGTTGGCGCCATGTTTATATTTGTAGCATTTGGAATTGTTTATGGATATACGGGCAGCTTTGGATTTGATGCCATGGGTTCTCTTCCTGAAACCGCAAAAATTCTGGTATTTATTTTTTCATTTGTCGGTTTTGGTTCAAAAGCAGGTGTATTTCCCTTTCATGTCTGGTTACCCCATGCCCATCCTGCTGCCCCAAGTCATATTTCAGCCGTCATGTCAGGAGTCATGATTAAAATTGGTATTTACGGTATCATAAAAATGTATGTATTGTTAAATTTTCACACACCCATTTTTGGGAATATTGTGATTGTTGCCGGAGTGGTTTCAGGTATTTTAGGAGTGGTTTATGCTCTGGGTCAACATGATCTCAAACGATTGCTAGCCTACCATAGTGTTGAAAATATTGGTATTATTTTAATCGGCTTAGGTATTGGAATGATTGGTGTTTCATCGAAGAATCCTTTGATGGCGGTTCTTGGATTTACAGGAGGATTGTTTCACGTTCTTAACCATTCTATTTTCAAATCCCTTTTGTTTATGGGGGCCGGAATGGTTCTTCATAAAACAGGAACACGTTCCATTGATGCGCTGGGTGGATTAATAAAAAAAATGAAAATTACCGGGACAACTTTTATTATTGGCTCTCTGGCCATCTGTGGGCTTCCACCCTTTAACGGATTTGTGGGTGAATTTTTTATATATATCGGCGGATTCAAAGGGATTGCGCTTGAAAATTCTGTTTTTGCAGCAAGTATCTTTGCCATTGTCAGCCTGGCGGTTATCGGAGGGCTGGCATTGGCCTGCTTTACAAAAGTAGTGGGTGTTGTTTTTCAAGGTGAACCAAGGACTAAAGCCGCCGTTGACGTCGATGAAAAAGGACCGACCATGCTGATATCCATGTCGATTCTTGCCGGCGCCTGTATTCTGATCGGTATATTTCCACAGATGATTATCTGGATGCCCATTAAAGCTGTTTCCGCTTTGGGGCTTGGATACAACCCCATCGATTTTGAATCCATTTTACAGATGACAGCAAATATTACGCTTGCAGCAACTATTTTTCTTATCACTTTATTGCCGGTGATCGCAATTCGATGGTTTTTTTACAGGGGAAAAATCATTCGAAGATCCGGGACATGGGGATGCGGCTTTACTCAGCCAACGGTTAAAATGCAGTATACCGGGTCTTCATACGCATCTTTTATTCTTGATTTTTTTAGACCTGTGGCACCATTAGATGAAGATCATCCAAAAATTACAGGACGATTTCCTTTAAAGACATATTACAAAAGTCAGGTGAATGATATTGCAGAACTTAACATGAAAAGGGTGGTCGTTAATCCTGTATTGTTTTTATTTGATAAATTGAGATGGATCCAACAGGGTGATATCCATCTGTATATCGGTTATATTTTACTGGCTATAATATTGTTGTTGGTTTTTATATAAAACAAATAAATGGGAAGATTTTATGATTGAATCCATTATTCTCTGGCTTTTTGCAATTTCAGCAGCGCCTTTTTTTTCAGCCATGATACTTAAGGTCAAGGCTTTTTTCGGAGGGAGAAAAGGGCCACCTCTGCTGATTAATTATTATACCTTGATCAAGCTTTTTAAAAAAGGATCGGTTTATAGCACCAGTACCACCATTATGTTTAAACTCGGACCCATTATTTCATTGGGTTCTGCTATTACAGTGCTTATGTTTCTGCCCATTGCCGGGCAGCAGGCTATTTTTTCATTTAACGGCGACATTATATTTATTTTATATACCATGGGGCTGAGCCGTTTTTTTACGATTGCAGCAGCTATGGATACTGCTTCTCCATTTGAGGGGATGGGAGCTGCAAGAGAAGCATACTTTCCTATTATCTGTGAAGCTGCAACATTTATGATTTTTATTCTCTTTTATAGATTGACCGGCGAGCTCCAATTATCAGCTTATTTTTCCGGTGATAATACCATTGCATTATGGAATCTGGCCGGCGCACCACTTTTATTCATTATATTTTCTTTTTTTATTATTCTTTTGACAGAGAATTCAAGAGTTCCTGCTGATGACCCTGCAACCCATTTAGAGCTTACAATGATTCATGAAGTTATGGTTTTAGATCATAGTGGTCCTGATCTGGGACTTATTGAACTTGGATCATTCTGCAAGCTCTTTTTTTATTCCACAATTATTTCAAGACTGATTTTACCTTTTGATTTAGGATTCCCCGGACTTGCTTTTGTCCTATATCTTCTGGGGCTTGCTCTAGTATATATAGCGGTTGGTGTTATTGAATCAATTATTGCCCGCTACAGAATGGATGCAGTGCCGCAATTTGTACTGACATCCTTTGCCCTGGCGTTTTTTGCAACCATTATTACTTTGGAGTTTATCAGATGATTCATTCCGTCGATACTATCCTGGCACTTGTACTGCTTTCTATTTTATTTTCCTACGGCTACAGCCAACTCTTCAGGCTAATAATAGTAGTTGGCTTTCAAGGAATTGTGGTTTCTATCGTTCCTTTTTTTATTGGTCACGATATGACTGCCGGGGGAATCGTCTTTACCATTGCAACATTGTTAATCAGAGGCATTATTATTCCGATGAGCATATATATAGCCATGAAAAAAAGGGCCATCCAAAGCAAGGTGGCGCCCATTATCGGGTATCAAGCCTCTATACTCTGTGGACTTGGGGTAATAGTTGCAGCCACATATATCAGCCGGCAGTTGAACATCCCGTCTATCAGTAACTATACGCTTTTATTTCCTACAGCCATAGCACTTCCGGTGACTGGAATGTTTCTTTTGATGACTAGGAGAAATGCCATTGCCATGGTTCTTGGCTACATAATCATGGAAAATGGGATTTATCTTATAGGGACCACCATTTCAGTTCGTGCTCTCCATATTGTTGAATTCGGAATTTTGCTGGATGTCCTTGCCGGTGTTATGATAATGGCCACAATACTTCAAACTATTGAACGAACCTTTGATGATGTTGATACTGAAAATTTAAGAACTTTAAAAGAATAGGTGTTATGTATGGTAGAAATTGTTTTTCTGATTCCTTTTATAATTGGTGTTATGGCTTTTTTTCTTCCAAAAGAAATCACTCGCCTGTTTTTAGTGAGTACTGGAGCGATTCATCTTATTCTTTCGCTCCTTCTCTGGAAAAACAGACCCGAAGCAATTTTTAACAACTATTTTGCAGTAACTCCTGAAGGCTTGTTATCGCTTCTGGTGATATCGCTTCTGTTTTTCCTGATTTCCATCTATACGGTTGGGTATCTTCAAGAAAGTGACATCCAGACGGAAAACATTTTTACAGGCTTCATGCTCCTGTTTTTATCCGCCATGACAATGGTAACCCTATCCGTTCATATCATGGTGATGTGGATCGCTATTGAAGCAACAACCCTTGCCAGTGCGCCACTGATTCTTACTCACAGATCTTCTGCATCCCTTGAAGCCACCTGGAAATATATACTCATATGTTCCGTCGGTATTGCCATGGCACTCTTAGGATCAGTCTTTATCACACTTTCCATGGACATTGGAAACGTTGATGCCCCTCTGTCTTTTTCAACACTGACGATGGTCGCAAAAAAATTGGATCCCATGTGGCTGAAAACAGGGTTTGTCTTCATACTGGTTGGATACGGGACAAAAATGGGTTTAGCCCCCATGCACACCTGGCTTCCGGATGCACACAGCGAAGCCCCCAGTCCGGTTTCAGCACTATTATCCGGGGTGCTTTTAAATTGTGCTTATCTGGGTATTTTTAAGACAAATAAAATTATGCATGCAGCAGGGTTAAATGATTTTTCAGGCACAATTTTGATTGTTTTTGGTTTGATGTCTATTCTGGCAGCAGCAACATTTATTCTTAAACAAAACGAATACAAGAGAATGCTTGCCTATTCCAGTATCGAAAACATGGGAATTATCGCTGTTGGAACCGGTATCGGCGGTATCGCAGCCTTTGGTGCAGTGATCTGCATGATTCACCACAGCCTGATTAAATCTTCCCTGTTTTTGTCATCGGGAAATATTTTATTGGGGTATGGCGATAGAATGATTAAGGGTACAGGCGATATGGTCAGCCGGATGCCAAAAACCTTTGTGGCTTTTTTTGGAGGGTTTGCCGGGATTTCAGGCTTTCCACCCTTTGGTATTTTTATCGGGGAGATGTTCATTATTGTAGGTGCATTCAGGGCCGGGCATTATATCATAGCCGGTATATTTATCCTGAGCCTTTGTGTCATTTTTGCCGGATTTGCCAATCATGTAATGAAAATTTCCTTTGGCGATTCAGATTCAAATAAAAGGATTCGGTTAAAAGAAAAGGCCAGTATGGTCTGGCCTCAATATATACTGCTATTAACATCCCTGATATTATGCTTCTTTATGCCGGACACATTATATCAAACAATAATTGATGCAGTGACTGCCATTGGCGGAGGACTTAAATGACAACTGCTTTTTTAGAAATATTAAATGGAGAAAAACTATCAAGAGAAAAAATTCCTCATCTTTCTTTTCATAATTTTCAGGAAAACGCTCTGGATATTGTAAAAAATGGTGGAAAGATTGTTCAGTATTTCGGATTTCAAGATGAAGATTCCGCCATGAAACTCATGGCTGTTTTGAGAACGGACAAACTTCTTGTAGCGTGCTGTGATGCAAAGGATGTTTATCCTTCATTAAGTAAAACATGCGAGCCATTCCATATGTTTGAGCGGGAAATTGCCGAACAATTCGGTATACGGCCCGAGGATCATCCCTGGCTGAAAATGGTCAGGTATCATGCTAATTATCGGAATAAACCTGATGTTTTTGGAAATGATTATAAAGAAGACATCCCGGGCAATTATGAGTATTATAAGGTTGAAGGAGATGAAATCCATGAGGTTGCTGTGGGGCCTGTTCATGCAGGTGTTATAGAACCCGGTCATTTTAGATTTAACTGCATTGGTGAACGCGTACTTCATTTAGAAATACAGCTGGGCTATCAGCACAGGGCGGTGGAAAATCTGTTCTATACTGTTCAGGCAAAAAGATTGCCTATCCTTGCTGAAAATATAGCAGGGGACACCACCATTGGTCACAGCCTTTGCATGGCACAGGCGGTTGAGGCGCTTACATCCGTCACACCTGACAAAGGCGCTCAGATCATTCGAACCATTGCCCTGGAACTGGAACGGCTTGCCAATCATATTGGTGATCTTGGCGCATTAAGCGGTGATGTGGCATTTTTACCGCCAGCCAATTATTTTGGACGGCTGCGGGGGGATTTTTTAAATCTGTCTCTTCTGCTCTGCGGAAACAGATTTGGAAAAGGGTTGGTACGACCCGGAGGGGTTTGTTTCTCTCTTGATGATGATATCCGGGCAACCCTTGGAGAGCGGCTCAAAGAATTAAAACCCCAGATGGGCCATGTTTTTGAGCTTCTTTTTTCTGCTTCAACGGTGAGAGCCCGTTTTGAATACTGCGGTATAGTCAGCACGGATGATGCTGAAAAATTAGGTCTGGTAGGACCTGCTGGTCGGGCAAGTGGAATTGGGTATGATGTCAGACGGGAATTTTCCACAGAATATTATGGAAAAATAGATATACCGGAAAATAAAAAAACCTCATGTGATGTATATGCCCGGGCAAGAATCAGATATGACGAGATACTGCAATCAATTAATATTATTCAATCTTTGATCAAGAAGCCGGTTCAAACCCAGTGCGTAAATGATAGTAACTATAACTTGTCTGCTTCTTCTTTTGTGGTAACCTTAAATGAGGCATGGCGGGGTGAAGTCTCCCATGTAATGTTGACGGATAAAGAAGGCAAAATTCTTCGATACAAGGTCAAGGACCCGTCTTTTCACAATTGGATGGGTCTTGCAATGTCTTTACGGGATACTGGGATATCAGATTTCCCGCTAAATAATAAAAGTTTTAATCTTTCTTATTGTGGGTTTGACCTTTGATAATACTAAACTCAAATCTGCCAACTCCGAAAGTTGAGTGATAAATTTAAGAAAATGATAAAGAGAGTTTTAAATGCTCAATACACTTAAAAATCGATTTGAACAGGGTTACAGAACATGTGACTACCCTAAAGAAAAACCCGCTGTATTTTCTCGCTATCGTGGGAAACCCATCATACAAAAAGATGTTTCCAATGACATGGTAAAAGCGTGTGCAAATGCTTGCCCGCAGGATGCCATTGATGTCGATTCAAACAAAATTGATATGGGACGATGTGTCTTCTGCGGGACGTGTGAACGTATCTCCAATGGAAAATTTGTCAGGTTCTCAGGTGATTTTGAAATTTCCACTTTCAGAAAAGAACACCTGCTCACGGATGGTGATCTTCCAGCCCTTGCCGAACATTCAAAGCAGCATTTTAAAAAATTGTTTGGCCGGTCTTTACAGCTTCGGCAGGTATCAGCCGGAGGCTGCAATGCCTGCGAAGCAGATTTAAATGTATTGGCAACCCCATTTTTTGATCTGGCGCGGTTTGGCATAAATTTTGTTGCATCTCCCCGCCATGCAGACGGCATCGTGGTTACAGGCCCTGTATCCAGAAATATGAAAACAGCATTATTAAAGACTTATGACGCTATTGCCGATCCAAAAGTCGTCATTGCCGTGGGGAGCTGCGCTATAACAGGCGGCCCTTTCCTGGGAAGCCCTGAAATAACTCAAGGCCTGGACACTATTTTGCCTGTGGATCTGTTTATCCCAGGCTGCCCGCCGCATCCGCTGACCAATCTTCATGCGTTGCTGACATTTTTTAAATAACTCAACTGGCCTTAAGTCCTTTCAGTTAAATAAGAATCAACGCCCATACAAAGAGGGTGACTCTCAACAATACAAAGCTTGCAAGTACAATCCCTGCCAGTTGAAATGCCATGGCAAATCGTGCTTGGTGTCTTCCCCCGTCATGGATGATCGTATCGAATAACCAATGATCCCGAAATGGCCAGGAGTGTGTCTGATAATCATAAAATGGGAGACCCACCAAACATCAAAGTCGATGTACTCAAATATTACACCGATCAGAAGCAGGATCAATGGAAGAAGCGTCATCAAGGAGAGATAGCCTTCAGGATCTACCCTGTAACTCTTTGTATCTCAAAAAATTTGAGGTTGTCATTCGGGAATATTTGGTTTATAAAGGGCCTGAAAAAAGATGATGAATTAAGCAGCTTATAATTATTGATACCGTGGTTATAATAAAATATGATATCTATCTGGAGCAACACCTGACCTGCCTGGCCTGATCTTTTCTAAGATTTCTCCAGAAGGCTTGATCCAAATTGTACTCAATGTGTTTAACCAAAGGAAAGGCAAAATAGATAGTTTGCTTTTCGCTGTTATTATTAAGGAAGAATAAATGGAACTTTCGGTTTTTGATTTATCAAAACATTTGGGGGTTGTCCCGGACACCATTGAACGGTGGGTCCGCCAGGGGAAACTGCCGGTTTTTAAAAAAGGCATAAATTATAGGTTTGATACAAAAGAACTGGACAAATGGGCAGCCAAGCATAATATCAGTCTTAATTTTTCAGATATTCACACGCCCCAAAAAGAAATAGAGTCTGTCGTTCCTTTATCCATCGCGGTCCGGAATGGTGGTGTCTATTGTGATATCCAGGGCAATGATGTGAATAGTGTTTTGAAATCTTCCATTGAAAAAATTTCAAACATTTCAAATGATTTCAAAACAGATCTTCTTGATCGGTTGATGAATAGAGAACAGTCCCTTTCAACAGGTATTGGAAATGGAATTGCCATTCCCCATCCCAGGGAACAATTGAGCTATTTAAAAAGCCCCTTGGTTTCAGTCTGTTTTTTAGAGCATCCGGTTGATTATAAGGCCCTGGACAATAGACCCGTGTCTGTATTGTTTTTTATATTGTGCCCTGCCTTAAAAATGCATTTGCATTTATTATCTTCTTTATCTTTTTGTTTAAGGAACCATTCGTTTATAGATTTTTTAAAATTAAGACCCACTGCAGATCAATTGATTGAAAAAATTGAAATCATTCAGAAAGCAAACCAGATTTAGTGAACGTAATGGAAAAGCCAGGTTAAATGTCTAAAATAAAAAATGGGTATAAAATCTTATACCACAGGCTGTTTCAACTGGATGACAGATTATTGCTCATCATTGCAGGATCCATTGCCGGAATCTGTAGTGGCCTTGCTGCAGTGGCATTGCGGCTGTCCCTTGAATCCGCCCTTGAATGGCTCCATCCATTTCGTAACTATTGGTGGGCATTTGTTTTGCCGGCCATGGGGGCGCTGCTTTCTTCTCTATATCTTGAAAAAAT
>Ga0164315_10002773_pt1 | contig 13506 bp, 13 predicted proteins | sample GuaBasSedimGuay6_FD_113737 | JGI IMG/M metagenome (GOLD analysis project Ga0164315, IMG submission 113737) | Subseafloor sediment microbial communities from Guaymas Basin, Gulf of California, Mexico - Guay6, Core 4569-2, 0-3 cm | ecosystem: Environmental > Aquatic > Marine > Hydrothermal vents... | reverse complement strand
GTTCAAATCGATGAGATGAATCTGTATGCAAACCATACCCACGAGCCCGACCGGCAATGGCTAATGGATTAAAAAATGCAGCTTCTAAAAATATATTTTGGGTTTGGTCATCTACGCTTGAATCCTGTCCACCCATAATGCCAGCTAATGCCAGTGGTGATGATTGGTCAGCAATCACTAAAGTATTGTCAGTGATCGTGACTTCCTGTCCATCCAACAAAGTAATCTTTTCATCTTCTCGAGAGGATCTAACTGTAATGCCACCATTTAATTTATCCAAATCAAATGCATGCATTGGTTGACCTAGCTCTAACATCACATAGTTTGTGACATCAACAACTGGACCTAAGCTACGCAAACTGCTGCGACGCAATTTCTCTTGCATCCAAACAGGTGTCATGGCATTAACATCAATGTTCTCAATAACTCGCCCAACATAGCGTGGACAATCGGCACGTGCTTCAACCTCAACAGCTAATTGGGTATTTGTTTCTTCATTTACGACTTCTTGTGGCCAGTCAGTGACATCACAACCAGTCAAAACGCCAACTTCACGAGCAATGCCTGCTATTCCCAAACAATCACTACGGTTAGGTGTTAAATCTACATCTATCGCAAGATCATTAAGATCCAAATAAACTCTAATATCTGTTCCAACAGGTGCATCTTGTGCTAATTCCATCAAGCCATCAGCACTTTCTGCCAGACCAAGTTCTTTTGATGAACACAACATACCAAAAGACTCTACACCACGAAGTTTAGCTTTCTTGATTTTAAAGTTACCCGGTAGCACTGAGCCAACTACAGCAACGGGGATTTTCAAATCTTGACGAACATTAGAAGCACCACAGACAATCGACAGCAATTCATCACCAGCGACATCAACTTGGCACAATCGTAATTTATCAGCATCAGGATGTGGTTCTACTGATTTTACTTGCCCGACCACAACACCGATGAATTCACCTGCTACAGGTTCAATAGCATCAACTTCCAAGCCTGCTTGAGTCAGCTGCTCAACAAGTGTTGTACTATCAATCTCAGGATTAACCCACTCACGCAACCATTTTTCACTAAATTTCATCGTGTTATCTCAAGATCAATTGAACTGGCGTAAAAATCGCAGATCGTTTTCAAAGAAAAGACGCAAATCATTGACGCCATAACGCAGCATTGCAAGTCGCTCAACACCCATCCCAAAGGCAAGGCCAAGGTATTTTTCACTATCAATATTTACGTGCTCAAATACTTTTGGATGCACCATGCCACAGCCTAATACTTCTAACCAACCAGTATGGCTACAGACACGACAGCCTTCACCATTACACATGACACACTCAATATCTGCTTCTGCTGACGGTTCGGTAAATGGGAAATACGATGGTCTAAATCGAACATTCAAATCTTTTTCAAAGAATGCCTGTAAAAAGTCAGCCAAAATACCTTTTAGATCAGTAAAACTAACATTCTCATCGACCATCAAGCCTTCAACCTGATGGAACATCGGTGTATGAGTAAGATCAGAATCACAACGGAATACCCGCCCCGGTGCAATAACACGTAATGGCGGTTGTTCTTTCTCCATCACTCGTACTTGCACTGGTGATGTATGAGTACGCAACAATGTCTCGGCATTAAAATAAAAGGTATCGTGCATCGCCCGTGCTGGGTGATGCTCAGGGATATTCAATGCAGTAAAGTTATGGGTGCTATCTTCAATCTCTGGGCCTTCAGCAACCTGAAAACCAATTGACTGGAAGTATTGTTCAATTCGTTGCAAAGTACGGGTAACAGGATGTAATCCACCTGTTTGTTCGCCACGACCAGGTAATGAAACATCAACTGTTTCAGCCTTTAAAGCAGCATTCATAGCAGCTTCTGCTAATAATTTTCTCCGTACATCAATCAAGCCCATTACTTCTTGCTTGGCAAGATTAACGGACTTACCAATAACGGGACGTTGTTCAACACTGACATTGCCTAACTGTTTCAGATAGGCTGTGATTTTGCCTTTCTTGCCCAGATATTCAACACGAACAGTTTCCAATTCTGCATTTTTTTCTGCACTGACAATTGCATCTTTAGCTGTTGCAACAATGTCATTTAATGCCTGTAACTGTGAGTCCAGTTCAGTCATATTTCTACCACCTGATATGTCCACTATAAAACAAAAAAGGGCCGTAAAAACGACCCCTTTCTTAAATCAACATACTATTTATCACTTGTTAAGAGCGATAATATTAGTCTGCTAATGCAGCCTTAGCTTGTTCTGCAATAACCGCAAATGCTGCTGCATCATTCATAGCAAGATCAGCAAGGATTTTACGATCAATTTCAATTTCAGATTTTTTCAAACCATCTATCAAGCGGCTATATGACATTCCACATTCACGTGCACCAGCATTGATACGAGCAATCCATAAAGAACGGAATTGACGTTTTTTCTGACGACGATCACGGTATGCGTATTGACCGGCTTTAGTTACCGCTTGTACGGCAACACGATATACATTTTTACGACGGCCACTATAACCTTTGGCCTGCTTGATAACTTTTTTGTGTCGCGCGTGAGCGACTACACCACGTTTTACTCTTGGCATGAGATAACTCCTTAATTAGTGATTAGGCAACATTTTACGAACAGACATGTGATCTGCTTTACAAATCATCAATGTAGAACGCAATTGGCGTTTCCGCTTAGTGCTCTTCTTAGTAAGGATGTGGCTGGTAAACGCTTGTGAGCGTTTAAATTTACCGCTACCAGTTTTTTTGAAGCGCTTGGCAGCACCTCGATGTGTTTTTAACTTTGGCATTATTTCGAACTCCGCATTCGTAATTAATTATTATATGTAAATCCCGAAATGGGGCTTACATTACTTTTTGCTTGGGGCCAAAACCATAATCATTTGACGTCCTTCTTTCTTAGGACGTTGTTCAATAACAGACAGTTCTTTAAGATCTTCGGCTACTCGTTCAAGTAACTTCAATCCTAAGTCCTGATGTGCCATTTCACGTCCACGAAAGCGAAGACTGACTTTAGTTTTATTCCCATCTTCAAGGAAACGTGTCAGGTTGCGTAGTTTTACCTGGTAATCTCCTTCTTCTGTCCCTGGTCTAAATTTGATCTCCTTAACTTGTATCTGTTTCTGCTTTTTCTTAGCAATTTGCTTTTGCTTATTAGCTTCAAACACATACTTGCCGTAATCCATTATGCGACAAACCGGTGGTTTAGCTTGCGCTGAAATCTCCACCAAATCCAAATCTGCTTCTTCTGCTAATTCCTGTGCTTTTGCTAAGGGAACAATTCCTAATTGTTCACCATCAGCGCCAGTCAGGCGTACTTCTCTTGCTGTGATCTCTCCATTCAGCTTTTTATCATCAGTAGCGATATTTCTAGTCCTCTAAAACAATTCGACCGCGGCTAGCGACGTCTTCATGCAAGATTTTTGCGAAGTCATCAAGTGTCATTACACCCAAATCTTCACCCTTGCGAGTACGTACTGCCACGGCGTTATCCTGCGCTTCACGGTCCCCAACTACTACGAGATAAGGTACCCGACGCAATGTGTGCTCGCGTATTTTAAAGCCTATCTTCTCATTTCTCAAGTCTATATCTGCTCTAAAGCCTTTATTTTGCAATTCTTTTGTAATTTTTTGGGCATATTCAGACTGATTTTGGCTTATTCCCATCACTACAATTTGACGCGGAGCCAACCATGTTGGGAACAATCCTGCATATTCTTCAATCAAAATACCGATAAAGCGTTCTAATGATCCTAGAATCGCTCGATGAAGCATTACTGGTACTTGCTTGCTACCATCATCAGCAACATAGCTTGCATCCAAGCGACCCGGCATTGAGAAATCAACTTGAATCGTACCGCACTGCCAAACACGACCTAGACAATCTTTTAATGAAAACTCGATTTTAGGACCATAAAATGCACCTTCACCAGGTTGCAAATCCCAATCTAAACCTTTGTCATTCAATGCGCGTTCGAGTGCATGCTCTGCTTTATCCCATACTTCATCACTACCGACACGGTTTTCAGGGCGTGTAGACAATTTAACAATGATTTCATTAAAGCCGAAATCAGCATAAACATCCTGTAACAAGTCCATAAATATGGATACTTCTGACTGAATTTGATCTTCAGTACAGAAAATATGGGCATCATCTTGAGTGAAGCTACGCAAACGCATCAAGCCATGCAATGTACCTGATGGCTCATTACGGTGACATGATCCAAATTCAGCCATCCGTAATGGCAAATCACGGTAACTCTTCAAACCTTGGTTAAATATTTGCACATGACATGGGCAGTTCATTGGTTTGATCGCGTAATCACGATTTTCAGAATGAGTGCTAAAAATCATCTCACCGAACTTATCCCAGTGACCTGATTTTTCCCATAAAGAACGATCTACCACTTGCGGTGTACGTACTTCTTGATAATCATTGTCTTTCAACACATCGCGAATATAGTTTTCTACTTCACGATAAATCCGCCAGCCGTTATCATGCCAAAATACCATGCCAGCGGCTTCTTCTTGAAGATGAAATAAATTCAGGTTTTTAGCAATTTTACGATGATCGCGTTTTTCAGCTTCTTCCAAACGGAATAAATATGATTTCAAGGCTTTTTTATCTGTCCAGGCCGTGCCATAAACACGTTGTAGCATGTCGTTATCAGAGTTACCACGCCAATAAGCACCTGCCAACTTCATTAATTTGAAGGCTTTTAACTTACCGGTACTCGGTACATGTGGACCACGGCATAAGTCGATAAAGTCACCTTGACCGTACAAAGATAAGGTTTCACCTTTAGGAATATCTTCCAGAATCTCAGCTTTGTATGCTTCACCCATATCACGAAACTTTTCTATGCCAGCTTCACGAGATATCTCTTCACGTACAATAGGAATATTCTGTTTGACCAACTCTTGCATCCGTTTCTCAATACGAGTCAAATCTTCTGGTGTAAAACCTTCCGGATAAGAAAAGTCGTAGTAAAAACCATCATCAATAACAGGGCCAATAGTGACTTGTGCTGTGGGGAACAACTGTTTCACTGCCTGTGCCATTAAATGAGAAGTCGAATGGCGAATAATGTCCAGACCTTCTTCATCTCGGTCAGTGATAATGGCAACATCAGCATCTTGCTCAATGACGTGAGTGGTATCAACCAATTCGCCATTAACCTTACCTGCTAATGCTGCACGTGCTAAGCCGGCACCAATATCATTAGCAATATTAAAAATAGAAACTGGGTGATCAAACTGACGTTGACTACCATCAGGGAGTGTTATAGAAATCATATGATGTGTTCCTGACCGATACAAAGGGCCGTAAAAACCAAAAAAGCACCTAGAAAGTGCTTTCAATAAATTTGGTAGGCACGAGTGGATGATTCAGGACATCGTGTCCTTCACCCTCCGGGTTGTGCTGCGCACAATTCAAAATTGTTCCTGACAATTTTGTCGAACAGTGGTTCTCACCACTCTCACTACCAAATAAATTTGGTAGGCACGAGTGGATTCGAACCACCGACCCCTACCATGTCAAGGTAGTGCTCTAACCAACTGAGCTACGCGCCTGCCGTTAAGCGAAGGAATTATACAGGGCTCTCTATTTAACGCAAGAAGTTAGATTCGTTTGTATAGATTGAATTTTTATCAAATTTATCACAATATTTTCACCGTTCTCGAATACTCTCCTTTTGATAGCGTAATAGTGGCGCAAGGAAATATTCAATCAACTGCCGCTTACCTGTCTTGATTTCAACTGCTACAGTCATCCCCGGACTTAAATTGACAGGTTTATTTTCTACCTGAATAGTAGAATCTTGCATCGACACTTGTGCCTTATAAATTAAGCCCAATTGTTTATCAGCAATTGCATCATTTGATAAATTATCAAGCTTACCGTCAATAACACCATATTTAGTAAAAGGAAAAGCATCCACTTTGATTTCAACTTGCTGATTTTCTTTTACAAAACCAATATCTTTGTTAGCCACCATCGCTTCGACTTCTAATTGACTATTGCTCGGCACTATTACCATTAATTGTTGTGCCGAGGTAACGACGCCACCTTGAGTATGAATTACTAATTGTTGTACTACACCTGATACAGGTGCTCGAAGCGTTCGGGCTTGTCTACTTGCTGTTGCCTTAATCATTTCTTGTGTTAATGATTGGTGTTGCCGTTTAACTTGCTGCAATTGGGTGAGTATTTCATTTTTAAAAGCCTTTTTTACTTGTTCAATCTGAGAATCAACTTCAGCAATAGTAGCCTGTAGTTCTTGGAATCGCTGCTGACTCGCTTTATGATCATGGTAGATCGTCAATCGTTGTTGTTCTATTTCAAGATATTGGTCTTCTTGTATCAATTGTTTTTGGCTAAGCATTCTGGTTTTTTTTGCTCGTTTAGTGAGTATTGGCAATAGTGATTCATATTTCTTAACCTGTTGCTCAATACTTGCCTGATCTGAATGGTATTTGTTTTGCTTATGTTTAAGGGTGCTGATTTGTGATTGATGTTGATGCCATTGAGATAATAATAGTTGTTCCTGGATCAAGTCCAAATCATCAGGCAATTGACTCAAATCTGGCTTTTTTTGTTTTGTCCATGAAAGTATAGTTTCTGCTCTCTGTAGATCTTGGCTTAAGGTGATCAACTCACCCTCAAGTCGTCGTTCATCAGCCATGACACTATCAGGCTTAAGTTCAACCAAAATATCACCCTCTCTAACATGTTGTCCTTCAGTAACGTAAATATTCTTAATAATACCGCTATCAAGTGGTTGAATTATCTTGACATGGCCACTGGTAATTAATCGTCCAGGAGCGGTGACAACAATATCAACTTTACCAATTAGTGCCCAGATCACAGCCACCATGAAAAATAGCATAATGACCCATGTTATTAATCTACCTAATGGTGAAGGAGGTGTTTCTTGAATTTCCAACGCAGCTGGTAAAAATTCATGTTCATTTTGTTGTTGTTTAAATATCATGATGAGAATGCTTACTGTTGATTTTGGAAATCATTAAGTCTGGTGTACATTCCGTTTTTTTTGAGTAATTCATTGTGATTACCCTGTTCTATAATTTCACCTTTCTCAATAACAATAATTCGGTCACAACGCCTCACAGCACTTAGTCTATGAGCAATAATAAACACTGTTTTATTGTGACAAATCTGTTGCATATTATCTTGAATAATACGTTCAGATTCATAATCAAGTGCACTGGTAGCTTCATCAAAGATGAGGATGCGAGGCTCCGTCAATAATGCTCTGGCAATCGCTATACGTTGTCTTTGTCCGCCAGAAAGATTACTGCCCCGTTCACCCACTGAGGTGTCATAACCTTCAGCAAGTTCTAGAATAAATTCATGTGCTCCGGCTAATTTAGAAGCTTGAATAATAGCTTCCATAGCAATACCGGGATTACTTAAGGCAATATTGTCTCGAACGGAGCGATTGAACAGATAATTCTCCTGCAATACCACGCCAATTTGGCGTCTTAGCCATGTGGGTTCAATCAATGCCAAGTCTATTCCATCAATTAATATACGGCCATTTTCTGGTACGTAAAGACGTTGAATCAACTTGGTGAGGGTACTCTTTCCTGAGCCTGAACGCCCGACAATGCCAATGATTTCTCCGGGTTTTACAGCTAAATTGATATTACGTAACACTTCCGGAAGATCTGGTCGATAACGAAATGTAAGACCTTCAAAATTAATCGCACCTTGCAAACTGGGTAAGGAGGCTCTACCTGGGTTATATCCTGGTTCAGTGGGTGTGTTAAGAATATCGCCTAAACGTCGTACTGAAAGCCCTGCTTGTTGAAAATCTTGCCATAGTTGAACTAATCGTAGAATAGGACCACTAACACGACCTGCTAACATATTAAATGCAATCAATTGTCCAACTGATAATTCACCTTTCATCACTAAGGTAGCCCCAACCCATAAGATAAAAACAGTGGTGACTTTGTTGATAAAACCTGCTGTTTGTCCAGCAATATTACCTAAGTTAGCAGCACGAAAACTTGCCCCTACATAGCCAGCTAATTGCTCTTCCCATCGGCGTTGCATTTGAGGCTCAACAGCCATTGCTTTAAGCGTTTCAACTCCAGTAATAGATTCGACTAGAAATGCTTGATTCTCAGCGCCACGATTGAATTTTTCATCCAGTCTTTTTCGTAAAACTGGTGTGATAAATATTGATAATATGAGGTAAAAAGGGATTGCACCCAATACAATGAAAGTCAGTGTTGGACTGTAGTAATACATCACTACAAAAAATATCACGGTAAAAAATAGATCAATAATAAGTGTGAGTGCCGAACCCGTAATAAAGTTACGAATATTTTCCAGTTCCCGTACTCGGGCAATAGAATCACCAACACGCCTTGCTTCAAAATAGCTAATGGGTAAGGCAAGCAGATGTTTAAATAATTTAGCACCTAACACCACATCTACACGATTAGTAGTGTGAGAAAACAAATAGGTTCTCAAACCACCTAATACGACTTCAAATAACGAAACTCCCAATAAACCAATAGCGAGCACATCAAGTGTTGTTAATGCTTTATGAACTAATACCTTATCAATGACTACTTGAAAAAACAATGGTGTGAGTAACGCAAATAATTGCAAGAAAAATGAAGCTACTAATACTTCAAGTAACAGTTTTTTATACTTGAGAATCGCAGGTACAAACCAACTGAAATCAAAGTGACCAACTAGACTAGATAATGAAGCACGTCGTGTCATCATTATTACTCTACCTGACCAAGACTTTTCAAAAAGAGTTCGGTCTAAAGCCCGTGGAGATTGTTCTAGTGGATCATGAATCAGTACTTTATCAGTATCAATTCTTGCAATAATGAACCAGTGTCCATCATTATGCTGCCCTATTACTGGTAAAGCTGTTTTATTGAGTGCTTGCCAATGACTGTTGTGACCACGTACTTTAAGACCCAAGTCACGGCCGGCCATGATAATTTCTTGTTCTGTGAAGTGTTTTCCAGGATCAGCATGAATATGGCGCAAATGCTCAGGATCAGCGGGTAACCCATGTAGTTTAGCCAGATTAATAAGGCAGGCAAGCCCAGTATCTATTTTGTGTTGTTCATCCATGAACGCGCGTATTAATCCATATTGAATTGATTTACTGGCTGAATAATATCACCATCGCTCTCCCAATGAAAATGGAGTCAATAATTATCCAGATATACGCCAAGCCTAGATTAAATTCTAATTCATACAAAAAATCTATTTTCAGGAACTTTTCCCTGAATTTACACTCTTATATGTATGAATTTATTAATTAATGTTATTATTTGTTGGATAACTTTTATGGAGGCTGCAACACTATGACAAACACTGTTGCCCAATACAATTTAGCTTTAGCCCCTATCGGTAACTTGGATTCCTATACGAATCTAGTTCATAACACACCTATATTAACGGCTGAAGAAGAATATGATCTTGCCACTCGCTTGCAACAAGACGGTGATCTTGAAGCTGCACAACGCTTGGTATTGTCACATCTTCGTTTTGTTAATCGTATCGCTAAAGGTTATAGCGGTTATGGCTTGCCTGTTGCTGATTTGATTCAGGAAGGCAATATCGGATTGATGAAAGCCGTTAAACGCTTTGATCCAGAAAAAGGAGTTCGTTTAGTCTCTTTTGCTGTGCACTGGATCCGTGCTGAAATTCATGAATATGTCATTCGTAACTGGCGCATTGTAAAAATTGCCACCACCAAAGCACAACGTAAATTGTTCTTTAACTTACGTAGTGCAAAAAAACGTCTTGGTTGGTTAAATCAGGAAGAAGTGGAAGCGGTTGCAGAAGACTTGGGGGTCACTCCGAAAAATGTAATGGATATGGAGCGTCGTTTAGCTCAGCCAGATACTTCTTTTGATTTACCATCTGATGCTGATGATGATGATAATACCTTCTCACCAGCGGCTTATCTGACTGGTCCAGAAAATTCAGATCCATCACTACAAATTGAGCAAACAGACTATACTAATTACCAACATCAAAGGCTTGCTAATGCATTGGCAACTTTAGATGAACGTAGCCGTGATATTGTGAGTCAACGTTGGTTAAACGACGATGGCAAAGTAACATTGCATACTTTGGCAGACCAATATCAGATCTCTGCTGAAAGGATTCGCCAAATTGAAAATAATGCGATGAAAAAACTGAAAGGTTTGATGGCCTAAATTTAGCAATCTAATTAAATATAAAAAATCCCACTTTTAAGTGGGATTTTTATTGTCTATTAGTAATAATTTAACGTTCTAATAATGGTGTTTTTCCTGGTTTGCCATCCCATTCTTCAGCATCAGGTGGAGGATCTTTCTGCTCGGCAATTACTGGCCATACCTGAGAAAGTTCTTCATTAATCTGCAAGAATTCACTTTGATCATCAGGTAAATCATCTTCAGAAAAAATTGCTTCAGCTGGACATTCCGGTTCACACAAGGTGCAATCAATACATTCTTCGGGGTCAATAACTAAAAAATTAGGGCCTTCATGGAAACAATCTACTGGGCAGACCTCCACACAATCAGTATATTTACATTTAATACAGTTTTCAGTGACAACAAAGGTCATGTATATTTCTCCAAAAACAAACAATGTACTACCACCAAGGAAGATGATGGTGCCCGTTTTTCATAATAAAAAACCGACTAGCACTATTCTCAAATAGCTTTAGGCCGTAATTTTACATGATTTCAAACTAGTCTGGGCAATCTTGGTTTTTAAGGTATGATTACAGCCATATAGCTAAGGGAAATAAATCATGCGTCGAATAATGACTATTATTATTTTTGTTATTGTTTTTGCTGTTGGAGCAGCATTTTCAGCCATCAATACCAATCCGGTAATCATTAACTATTATCTGGGAACATTGACTGCACCACTTTCAGTGGTAATGATTCTATCTATTGTAGCTGGCATTATCCTAGGAGCCGTGGCTATATTTGCTAGTACTTTAAGATTACGTTACGAAAATCGTCGCCTAAACAAAAAACTGAATGTCTCAGAACAAGAAATAAATAGCCTGCGAATTATACCGATCAAAGACGAGCATTAGCATGGAATGGCTTTTTTTTCTTCTTCCCATCGCAGCTATATCTGGCTGGCTGGCAGCACGAAGTCATTACAAAAAACTCAATAACCAACAAAACTCTCCTTTTAGCCCAGAATATTTCAAAGGACTAAATTATTTATTAAATGAACAGCCAGATAAGGCGATTGATGTTTTTATCCGCTTACTGGAAGTTAACAGTGAAACAGTCGAAACTCATTTAGCTTTAGCCAACCTGTTTCGCCGCCGCGGAGAAACCGATCGTGCAATCAGAATTCATCAAAACCTCATTGCACGACCATCACTTACTCCTCAACAACGAGATCAAGCCCTAGTTGAACTCGGACTGGATTATATGAATGCCGGGGTATTGGATAGAGCAGAACACTTATTCCTGGAATTATTAACTAAACCTTCTCCACCACCTGAAGCTTACCAACAATTACTGCGAATCTATCAACAAGAAAAGAACTGGCTACAAGCAATTGAAATGGCTAAAAAGATTCAGTCGTTTAGTCAGGAAATTATTGGCCCGACGATCGCCCAGTTTTACTGCGAACTAGTAGAACAACAACTAGCTAGTTCTCCTGATAGCGTGCTAGATCTGCTTAAGCAAGCTAATAAACATGATCAGAACTGTGTCCGTGCAACGCTACTTGAAGCCAATTTGTATATGAGTGCAGGCAAATTTCGCAAGGCGATCAAAACCCTTCTCCGCATTGAACAGCAAGACAATCACTATATACCTGAAGCACTTCCAAAGTTATTAGAGTGCTATCAACAGATGAATGATTTATCTGCTTTCAATACTTGGTTAGAATCTTTGCTTACTATTCACTCCAACATGACTAGTGCCAGACTTATGTTGACCCACGTCATTCACTTACAACATGGCAGTCAAGCAGCACAAGATTACCTACATCAGCAATTACCTAAACACCCTTCTGTTGAAGGTTTACATACTCTGATATCGTTAGGTGAACAGTCTAACCCCATTCTGATCCCCCTAGTCAAGGGTATTACCAACACTATGGTTCGACGTGGTTCTCGTTATTCCTGTCAACACTGTGGCTTTGCCGGAAAAACCATGCATTGGCACTGCCCAAGCTGTAAAAAATGGGGCACTGTCCGACCAACAGAAATTCATCTTTCTGCTTTAGAATCTTTATTGGAGCCATCAAAATGAGTGCAATTAGCATTTACCATAACCCCAGATGCAGTAAGTCACGCCAAACCTTGGCATTACTTGAGCAACAAGGTATCAAACCAGAGATAATTGAATACCTGAAAATACCACCAACTCCTAATGTCTTGAACACAGTTCTTAATCAGCTTGGTATCAATGCTCGTGAGCTCCTGCGTAAAGGAGAAGCAGCTTATAAAGAACTAAACCTAGCCGATAAAACACTCACTAACCAACAGCTTATTCAAGCCATGTGTGAACACCCAAAATTAATTGAAAGACCAATTGTCATCCACAATAATAAAGCTAAAATTGGTCGTCCTCCTGAAGCTGTTCTTGAAATTATCTAGGGTAGAAAATGACTGAAATACTGGTTCTTTATTACAGCCAATCTGGGCATGTGTTAGCAATGGCAGAACAGATTGCCCGCGGTATTGAAAATGTTGCAGGCTGTTCAGCCAAGCTAAGAACAGTCCCAGCTATTTCTACTACTTGTGAAGCTATAGAAGACACTATTCCGACTCAAGGTCACATCTATATTGACCATGAGGATTTAAAACAATGTGACGGACTAGTTTTGGGAAGTCCGACTCGTTTTGGAAACATGGCAGCACCACTAAAATATTTTATAGATCAAACCAGTGATGTCTGGTTGTCAGGCTCATTAATCGATAAACCAGCAGCTGTATTTACATCAACAGGTAGCTTACATGGTGGTCAGGAATCAACCTTATTATCAATGATGTTGCCACTGATGCACCATGGCATGATTGTGATGGGATTACCTTATAGTGAAAGTGTTCTTATGACGACCTCAGATGGTGGTACACCCTATGGTGCTAGTCATTTAGCAGGTAGCAATAATGATCGTTCTCTCAGTGAAAATGAAGCACAGCTATGTCGAGCATTAGGCGAGCGTGTTGCCAGCACAGCAAAGGCTTTAGCGTGATGGTACAGTTTTTCAAACAACTTACCTTATTTAGTTTTTTGGGGCTGATGGTTTCATTAATTTGCTGGATAACACTAGCAAAGCACAGTGAAAACTTCCCAACAGCAGCTTTATTAATTCTTGCATTGCTACCACTATTATTCCCCCTAAGAGGAATGTTGTATGGTAAACCGTATACCTATGCTTGGAATAGTTTTCTAATGTTATTTTATTTTTCTCATGGCATTGGTGAAGTCTATAGTGCAGAAGAC
>Ga0164315_10002772_pt1 | contig 13509 bp, 3 predicted proteins | sample GuaBasSedimGuay6_FD_113737 | JGI IMG/M metagenome (GOLD analysis project Ga0164315, IMG submission 113737) | Subseafloor sediment microbial communities from Guaymas Basin, Gulf of California, Mexico - Guay6, Core 4569-2, 0-3 cm | ecosystem: Environmental > Aquatic > Marine > Hydrothermal vents >... | reverse complement strand
TTATCTTGATGGTGGCGATAAACGGTTTGCCGTCCACACCGGTATAGGTATGCCTCGCCTCGATAAAACGTTTATTGCTAACCGTTCCCGTAACGGGCGCCGAGCCATCACCGAAATTCCACTCGTAAGTGAGCGGTGCGTGTAACGAATAGGCGACCGCTTTAAGCCTGGCTTGATTACCACTCCAGGTATCGTGAGGAACTTCCAGCCCACCTGAGAAGCGCCACGGTACGGCTACTACGACCGGGTCAGCACTGACGTTGACGGTATCGCTTTCACTGTGCGCATGACCGGCGTAGTCGGTAACGGTCAAGGTGACTGTATAGCTTCCGGCAGCGGTATATCGATGATCCGCAAACGGGTTGCGTGTAGTCAGCGTCGTACCGTCACCGAAATCCCAGGCATAGGTTCGAATGCCGAAATCGTCGGTTGAAGCCCGTCCGTTGAATCGGGTCGGGATATCCTCGTTGGTCAGGTATGGACCGCCCGTATCGGCTACCGGCGGGAGGCCTTCAACAACGGTCACCGTTGCGCTGTCGGTATCGGTCTGCAGTGCCTGGTCGGTTACCGTCACCGAGGGCTGATAAGTACCGACTGCCGCATAGGCTACCGTCGGAGCAACCTGGCTGGCGGCGTTCGGGTTGCCAGCAGGGGCGGGGCCCGCGAAATCGTCCAGGTGGATAGCGCCGCTATGCACGGTGGCGCCGAACCTGAACGCCGTGGCGCTGGAGTGACTCGTATTGCGTAACAAGATCCAGTTCGGCGCGCCGGTCTCACGGTAGTAATACAGGGCGCCGGAGCCGCCTGACCTGAGTTCGATACGCACGTCGTAGCTGGTATTGTCAGCATATGTGCCGTAAATCCCCCTGGAAGCACCGCTCTCGTAAATATTGATACTGCCATTGGTAAAATAGATGGCGTAATAAAACTGGGTATAGTTGTAGTCGTTATTGGTATTCTTCAAACCCCACATTACGTAACGGTTGCCGCCGCTATCCGTCTGCAGGCGGCCGGTGTAGGAATCACCGTCACTACGCACGAACTGGTCGTTGCTGACGAGGTAGCGACTGCCCCAGCCACCCGCGCCGGTTATCAAAGCTTCGCCACCGGGGGCAGTAGCACCGCCGGTCGCCCAGCGACCCGTATCCAGCCCGCCGGAGAAATCCTCCGTAAACGGCGGCAAGCCAAAATCCCAGTGGTAGGACAGGATGTCGAAATCATCGCTGGAGCCACTGGCGTCCAGGGTTACCGGTAAACCGCGTTCGGCGAGAATATTGGGCCCGGCATCGGCGCTCGGTGGATCATTGGCGTTTACCGTCACCTGGGTCGTGGTCGTGTTGGTCTGGCCTGCATTATCAGTAACCGTCAGGGCGACGACATAAGTGCCGGCGCCGGCGTAGGCATGCGTGACCGCCTCGCCGGTACCGGTGTTACCGTCACCGAAATCCCAGCCATAGGTCCAGACTCCGAAATCGTCGGTCGAGCCGCTCGCATCCAGGTCCACCGTCCACTGGCCATTTTCGGCTGCGCTCTCATCGACCGCGTAGGGACCGCCATCGTCTCCAACCGGTGGATCGTTGACGCCAACATGCACGCCGAAACTGATCTGGTGGCTTTGCAGTGCATGATCGCGCACGGTCAGGGTACCGTTGTAGTCGCCTGCCGCGGAATACTGGTGGCTCGGGGTCGGCCCGGAGCCACTACCGCCGTCGCCGAAGTCCCAGACATAATCGCAAAGACCATTGTCATCCGTGCTTCCGCTACCGTTGAAGTTAACTGTCCACTTACCGGCATTGGCCGCGCTCTCGTCGACGCTGTAATCGTCAGTAACGGCGACCGGAAAAGCGCCCGGGACGGGATTAACCGATGCCGTCGTGGTCAGCGTATTTTGCTGCAACGCGTGATCGGTGACGGTCAGGGTCACGGTATAAGTACTGGGAACCGGACCTCCGGCCACAAAAGCGTGGCTCGGCGCTACCCCGGTGCCCGTGGCGCTGTCACCGAAGTCCCAGTCGTATCGATAGATGCGGCCGGAATCGTCGCTGGACGCGCTACCGTCGAAAGCCACGGTGTAGGTACCGCAACTGGCGTTGGCCTCGCCCGGAGTATAAGGACCGCCGGGGTGTGCAACCGGCCGAGCACCGGCAACGGTTTCCACGGTCGTGTTATCGGTATCGCTTTGATCGGCGATGTCGGTAACGGTCAGCGAAACATTGAAGGTATCCTGGCTACCGTAGACAACGCTCGGCATTTCGGCGCTGGACTTGTGCCTGCGATCGAAATCATCCATGCGGATTGCCCCGCCGTTCACCGTGGCGCCCAGCCTGAAAGTACTCGCACTGGAATGGGCAGAGTTATAGATCTCGACCCAGCTTTCGCTGCCAACCGCACGGAAGTAGTAAGTAGCGCCGCTACCGGGTTTGGCATCGATACGAACCTCGTAGTCCGCACCCTCCGTATACTGAATCTTGTTGCCCCTGCTGGAGCCATCCTCATAGATGTAGATCCAGCTGTTGCTGTTGAAATAAATCGCATAATGGAACTGGGTGTAGCTGTAATTTTCGTTGGTGTTCTTGAGCCCCCACATGACCGTGGGATTCACCACGGTACCCACGCGCCCGGTAAAGGTCGATATCTCGTCGCGGCGCGGGAAGGTACGCTTGGTGACCAGGTAACTGTTACCCCAACCCGCGCCCGAGACCGTAACCTCCTCGGCGCCAACGCTTGCATTGGCTGCGCTCCACACGGCTGGATCAATCACGCCGCCTGCAAAATCCTCGTTGAAGCTGTCGCCCAGATCCCATTCGTAATTCAATGGTTCCACGCTGTCATCGGTGGAACCGCTGCCGTCCAGGGGCACCGTGTAAATGCCGCCGACCGCGAAGTCCTCGCCGAAGGTGTAGGGGCCGCCGGCATCTGCCTGCGGAGGATCACCGACCAGCAACACGCTGCCGGTGCCGATCGCCACCCTGCCCTCGTCGTCGATTACCTCCAGTTGGACGTGAAACTCGTCCTCTATGTTGGGGAACGGATTTGAAACATCCCTGCCAACACCCGTATTTCCGTCGCCGAAATCCCAGTTGTAGCTGACGATGTTGCCGTCATCGGTCGAGAATTCGCCGCTCAGGTCGACCGTGTCACCCTTGATTCCAATATATGGATTCGGAGTAATCCAGGGTACCGGATCGCCTGCCGGCGGTGGCCCCGGAGGTGCGGAAATGCCGAGGATGTTGCCGGTGGTATTGCTCGGGTTGACCAATACCGAGGAGCCGAAAGTGCCGTCGCCGTTGCCGGGGTAGTAGTAAATTTTGCGGCTGGTGTAAGAAGATGCCACCAGGTCCTGGTTACCGTCGCGGTTGAAGTCGTAGTTATCAAAACCACCGTGGTTGTTGTGATCCGCAGAAGCGACGTAGACGCCTCCGACAAAAGTACCGTCCCCGTTACCCGCATAAAAATAGGCATCACCGTTGCTACCGTAATTAGCCAGTACATCGGGATGACCGTCATTGTTGAAATCAGCGGCGGTCACACCATACGGATCGGTACCCGGATCGCCAACCAGCCCTGCATTGGTGAAGTTTCCACTGCCGTCGCCGAGGAACAGAATCACCTGCCCGCTCGAGTAGGTGGCGCGCACCAGGTCGAGATGCCCGTCATGATTAAAGTCCGCGGTATCCAGGCCGCGGCCGCTGGCGATACCCGTGTTGATCGTGGTCACGATGAAATTGCCGTTACCATCGCCCTGGCCCTCGTGCATATAGGCCGAGTTACCGTTACTGCGAAAATCCATATCGCCGTCGTGATCGAAATCCCCAGCGGTCATATCCATCTGGTTACTACCGGCACTGCTGCCGGTACCGACAATACCTTTATCGGCGAAGTTATCCGCACCGTCGTTGTCGAACAGGTGGAATCTCATTGTATTGCCGCTGGGACTACCGACGACAAAATCGAGGTCACCGTCAGCGTCGAAATCGGCAATGGCCGCGCCACGTATCTGGCCGCTAAGCGTGGCAATCTGTTTGTAATCAGCCCAGCTGCCGTCGCCATTGCTACGCGCGTAGTAAATGCGCCCGTTATCGTCGGGAATGATGATAAAAGTATCGGCATAATCATCCAGCGTGCCGGCATCACAATCATCGTCGTTGCCATTGTGAAAAACTTCGGTACGGCCCGAGTAGATGTCCGCATTGCTGTCGTCACAATCCGCAACCGGGCTTGCGCACACGCTGAAGCCGTCGCCATCGATGTCAAAACCCTCGTCCACGCTGCTGTCGCAGTTGTTGTCGCTGAGGTCGCAGATTTCCGCATTACCCGGAAAGTTGTTCGGATCGGCATCGTCGCAATCACCCGCGCATACACTGAGCCCGTCGCCGTCCAGGTCGTCATCTACGCCTTCGTCAATAGCACCGTCACAGTTATTATCGATACCGTCGCAGATTTCCATGGCGCCAGGATACGAAGTGCCATCGCCATCGTCGCAATCGGGATCCCCAATACCGATACCGCCGCCGCTGCCGCTGACAGTGCCACAGGTGGTAATCCCGTCGCCATCACCATCGAAGCCCTCATCGAAGAAGCCATCGCAGTTATTATCGACGTCATCGCAAATTTCGCTGGCCAGCGGATTGATTGAGGCGTCGCCATCGTTACAGTCGCCATTACAGGATGAGTAACTATCTCCATCTGTGTCGTATCCCTCGTCGACAGCACCATCACAATTATTGTCGATCAAATCGCAGACTTCGCTGGCGCCGGCGTTAATGTTCGCATCGCCGTCATCACAGTCATCGCGTGTGCCCTGGCAAGACGCTGCGGTACTGAAGCCGTCACCATCCACATCGAAGGTCAGGCCTTCGTCGCTGGCGCCATCGCAGTTATTGTCCTGGCCGTCGCAGACTTCGCTGTTGCCGGGATAGTTGGCAGGGTTACCGTCGTCACAATCGCCGCCACAAACCGACACGCCATCGGCGTCGAGGTCGTCATTGAGCAACTCGTCGACGCTGCCATCGCAATTGTTGTCCTGTAGATCGCAAACTTCGGTATTGCCCGGATAGTTGTTGGGATCATTGTCGTCACAGTCCCCGGCACAATCGCTAACACCATCGCCATCGATATCGAAACCTTCATCGACAGTGCCATCGCAATTGTCGTCGATACTGTTACAGATATCGGTAGCGGCCGGATTCACAGCCGCGTTGGCGTCATTGCAGTCCACGTCGGAGTAGTAACTATCGCCGTCCGTGTCCGAATACACCTCGACCCGTCGCGATTCGGTAACGTCTACACTGAAGGGACTACTATCGCTCACCAGAACCTGTACCACCACGCTGCCTGAATCGGTGATCGCCGGCGTGTAGGTGTAGGTCGTACCGGTGCCGACTGAAACCCCATCCACCGACCAATCATAAGTCAACGGATCGCTGTCGGCATCGGTTGCCGCGACCGAGAAATTGAGCGGTGCTGCGGCTGTAGCCGAAGGCGTCGTGCTCGCCGGTTGAAAATCGGTAATCTCTGGCGCGGTATTCGCACTGCCGATAGTGACGTCGGCGTAGGCGATATCCCAGTTGCCGAGAAGATCGGTGACCTTCAGGCCGATACTGCCGGCGAACTCGCTGTCCCATTGGTGAGTCGGGCCCGCACCACTGGCATCGCCAAACACGCCATCGCCGTCGAAGTCCCACTCGTAGGTAGAAATGTCGGCCTGTGGATCGGTAGACCCGCTGCCATCAAAGGTTACCGGAGTACCTTCGATTCCACTGTAGGGTCCACCGGCATCGGCAGTGGGATGTTCGAGGGTAAAATCGGGCGCCAGGTAAGTCATCAACGCCTGCGCTTCGCTCGCCAGGGTCACGAGCTGGGCCCTGGTGCCGGTCATCTCGACAATCAGTGCATCGAGGCTATCGGAGATACGCCCATCCGCTGCCGGCAATACCCAGCCTTCGATGCGCAATTCAATCTCGGTGATGTCGGCGGGAGTAAATCCCATCGCCAGAATAGTGTCCTGCTCTTCGGTCGTCAGGCCAGACGCGATAACGCGCTGTTGCAGCGCCGCCATCGCGCTGACATCCTGCAGGCGATCATCGCCGGCGGCGATGATATCCGCCCGCACCAGCGTGGCGGTGGCAATGGAAGCGGTGAGATTGGCCTGCAGCATCTCGGAATACTTGACCAACTGGCGCGCCTGCAACCAGGTGTAGGGGTCGTCGTCAACCTGGTCGGCGCCCTGGTATTTCTCGAACGTCTGGCGTAGCGCGTGCACCAGGGCGGCCTGCTGCACGCCGAGGTTACCCCAGGCAACCATATTGGCTTCGCGCTGGGTCGTACCCAGGGGTTGAAACGGGTAGGAATAGGTGCCGACGTAGTCCTGCACCGCAGCGCCCTCGGAGGCAATATCAAGCGGTACCAGTACGTCGAACAGTGGATCGGGTGGATCGCGCGCGAGATCGCCCCAGCGCTTGGCCGAGTTACCTAAAACGCCGAAGGCCTGCCGTGGTGGCGGCGGACTGGGATTGGGACCATAGCCGCCCATGATTTTGTGGGCAAAATCCCCGGTCAGATCGTTGTAGGGTTTCCAGATGGCGTATTCGAGTAAACCCAGCGGCCCGCCCGCGACGGCCGATGCCAGGTTGTAGGCGTCGATCAGGTCCAGCATCGCGTGCCAGCCGGCCAGTACCGCCTCAGTTTGTGTTTCCATATTACCCGCATGGCCCTTGATGGCGCTGACATCGGGAATGGGACGCCCGCTTTCCACTACGCGGAAAGCGTATTCCGGGCCTGCTCCGACAATACCGTCATAACCGGGGGTGTAATGCCCGTTCGCGCCATCATCGAGGATGAGGTCGTATTCGCCACGCGGCGTACCGCCGGGTTGGCCAATGGGAACGCCGAAGAAGCCCCCACCGGTAATACTGGAGGTTACGCGGTTCTCACTTTTGATATCGAATAGAGCTTCGCCGCCGGACCAGGTTTGATTGGGGATGATGTATGCATCGCCAAAAAACTGAAGGAACTGCCAGGTACTAAGCTGGCCATCAATACAGATGGTGTCCGCCACGTCGAATTGTGTAACGTGGTTGAAATCCCAGGTACAGTGATTCGCAACCACGCTACCTGCCGAGACGGGGGCTGGCGCCGTCACCATCAAACTCAGCGCCAACACAAGGGATGCCGGAATACTCGCCAGGCGTTTTTTCGCGGCGAAAAAGCTTGCCATCATTCGAATCGATCGAACTCGCAGCAGTTTAAAGCGCATAGTGTCTGACTGCTTGAATTGATCTTCATGTGAACACTTTTCTGTTTCCATGATGCTCTACCCTTTGTATTCGAGTTTTTTCATAGAAAAAATCATCTCATCCACCGCTTGCCGCTGGCGGCAGCAGCCGCTGGATCTGGCTTTCAAATTCGGCCAGCGGTTTGGCGCCGATCAGCACCGTCCCACTCACCTGCCCACCGACATTCTTGCCGATGACGAAAGACGGGGTTCCGGTAAACCCGGCGCCGCGGGCGACTTGTACGTTTCGATTGATTTCACGCTGGTGGCGCTTGTCTTCCATGCAGGCCTGGAAGGTTTCCGTGTCGAGCGACAGGTCACCGGCATAGCCCATTAGAGCATCCTTGCCGAGCGCTCTGGAGTTGCTGAACAGGGTTGAGCGCATCTGCCAGAACTTGTCCTGGTCCGCGGCGCAGCGCGCGGCGTGGGCGGCCGGTCGCGCCTGTTGATGGAAGTTGAGCGGCAAATCCATGGAGACGTAGCGCATCTTGCCGGTATCGATGTACTTTTTCTGTAGCTTTTTGAAGGTGCTGTCGTGAAAACGCTTGCAATAGGGGCACTGGTAATCGGTGAACTCGACCATCGTCACCGGGGCGTCGGTCTGCCCCAGTGATGGGCTGTTCCCGATACTGACGCGGGCGTTGGTGGGCTTGCGCGGCCTGGTTGCCTTCTGCTGCTTCTGCAGCAACTCACGGATCGAACGCAGCTCCTGCAAAATCGCATCACCCTGCTCCTTTGTGAGTCCTTCGGCTGCAAGCTGAAGGGGTTTCTGTTTTTGGGAAGAATCGAGGTCCGGCGAATTTGCCAGCTGTAAATCGGAAGATGAACTCTCGAGGGTCACGGAGAGGAGCGGAGGCGAGAACAGGAAAACAGTTGCAACAAGGGGTAGCAACGTCCATTTCGACCTGCAAATTTTGCGTAGCACACCAGCCCGTTTCATTTCAAAACAGGTGAGCCGGTGGAGAAGTTGTCTGTTTCTCCTGGTGGTATCCAAAATCAATCCCCTCCTTATTTTATCCTGGCCCGTCAGGCTTCAACCTGAACTTGTCTACTTCTCAATGCCTGACCACTATGATTAGTCTTTTAAAAATGCCCTTGCTCAAGTTACCCAACACGCGAACGGGTAACCTGAAGAATCTCCGACGGCCGACTGTGTCGTGTTGTGCTAGTAGAGATTGAAACCGCGGCAGCGTGCGATGGGGTTGGTGTATTTTGGTGAAGTTTCATCTATAGCAACTTTGATATTTTACCGTCGGTGCTGCCGGAACATATAACCACAATATATACAATGTCTCCAGTGAATAAAGCCTCCGAAAACTGTTCTCAACAGTGGTCACGCTGGTCGGCCCGACTTCCCTCTCTCCAGGTCCAAACGGTTGTCGCGATCGATCATTTTCCGGAACAGGACGATTGTCCCTCATAAAGGTGGGGAATTGAATACCTCATATGAGTGAAATTGACGGAAAATCGGGTCAGAGAACCAACTGCCCTGCCCTCAATGCGGGCTAATTGCCAAAATAGGTCGTTTCGAATTTGAAGTGAATCATGATGCCGCGTGTGCTCTCGGCCTCGATATCCTGGCTACTTTATCCCCGAGCCCGTTCCTGATCATTTCAAGACACCCGTTGGTATTTCACATAATTCAAATTACCCGTGCGCGTCGGTTAGTGCGTTGATCTGTATCAATCAGTTGCCGGACTATCTCGGCGCCAGGTCAACATTCACTCCAGTTCGACAGGCACAGGAGAACCCCAGAGACCACCCAGAAGAAATCAAGAAACATTCCCGACCCGGCTCTTTCCGAGCAGAATCAGGGACTTAAGTCTGGCGGAGAGTGAGGGATTCGAACCCTCGATACGTTGCCGTATACACACTTTCCAGGCGTGCTCCTTCAACCACTCGGACAACTCTCCTGATTCTGTTTACTACTTTTCGGGATATCGATCCCGAGCAGGCGCGAAGCCTACAGGAACCGCGATGTGGTCGCAATATCTAGCTGTCATTGCGAGAAGCGCTAGCGACGCGGCAATGACCAAGAAAAAAGCGACTTGATCAGGGCTTCCCTAGCATTTCATTTTCAGCATCTTCGGGTCGTAGAGCGGCTGTAACTGGATGTCGCATGGGAGCCGCTCACCGGCGACTTCGAGTTCATAACTGCCTGACTTCAGGTAGTCTTTGTCGACGCCCGCCTTGTTACGCACGTAACCGAGGCCGATATTCGTTTCCAGCGTGTAGCCCCAGCCCGCGCTCGACAGCCAGCCGACGCGCTCGCCATCGCGATAAATGGTTTCACGTCCGAGCAGCACCACGTCCCGGTCCGCTAACGTAAATCCGGCAAGTGACTTCGCCAGCGGGCGCTGCTGTTGCTCGAGGATGGCTTCACGGCCGATAAAGTCCTTGCCACTTTTCAAATCCACCGCCCAGCCGAGACCGGCCTCGAACGGGTTGTAATCCGGGCCGATGTCGGCGCCCCAGGCGCGGTAAGCCTTCTCCAGGCGCAGCGATTCGATCGCGCGATAACCGGCGTTGACGATGCCGAACTCGCTTCCCGAGGCCATCAGGTTCTGGTAAACCATCGCTGCGCACTCGACCGGCACATGCAACTCCCAGCCGAGTTCGCCGACGTAACTGACGCGCAACGCGCGCATCAGCGCTCCATTGATCGCAACTTCCTGCATCGTCGCAAAGGCAAAGACAGCGTCCGACATATCGCTGCGCACCAGTGGCTGCAGCACGTCACGCGCCATCGGCCCCATCAGAGTAAGCACCGCCCAGGCTGAGGTGACGTCGTCGATGCGGGCATCGCAATCGGCAGGGATATTGCGCCGGATCCAGTCGAAATCGTGCGTCGCGAAACCGGTCCCGGTGACCAGGTAAAATTCATCCTCGGCGACCCGCGTAACGGTCAGGTCGGATTCGATGCCGCCGCGCCGGTTCAGCATTTGCGTGTAAACCACGGCGCCCACCGGCGCATCGACGCGATTGGCGCAGATCCACGACAGCGCCTCGGCCGCGCCCGGCCCCGCTACGCGGTACTTGGCAAACGAACTTTGATCGAACAGGGCAACGCGTTCACGCACCGCGCGATGTTCGGCGCCGACCGCGTCGAACCAGTTCTGGCGCGCAAAGCTGTACTCATCGCGCGCCTTATCCGCGGATGCCGCGAACCAGTTGGGCCGCTCCCAGCCAAGCTTTTCGCCGAAACAGGCGCCCTGCGCCAGCAGGCTGTCATACAGCGGCGAACGTCGGCACGGCCGGCAGGTCTTATTCTCTTCGTGCGGCCAGGCCATGGTGTAGTGTTTCGAGTAAGCCTCGAGCGTGCGGCTGCGCACCCAGTCGACATCGGCGTGCGGCTTGCCGAAGCGGCGGATGTCGACCGGCCACAGGTCGAACGGCGGCTCGCCCTTGTGGACCCATTCGGCGAGCGCCATGCCAGCGCCGCCGCCGGAAGCGATGCCGAAGGCGTTGAAACCGGCGCCGACGAATACGTTGTTGCGCTCGGGCGCCTCACCGAGAATGAAGTTACCGTCCGGGGTAAAACTTTCCGGGCCGTTGAGCATTTGCTTGATGCCGGCTTCGGCAAGAGATGGAACGCGAGCGATCGCCTGCTCCAGAAGCGGCTCGAAATGATCCAGGTCGTTATCCAGCAGCTGGAAATTAAAGCCATCGGGAATGCCGTCCTGCGCCCAGGGTATCGGGTTCGGCTCGTAACCGCCCATCACCAGGCCGCCAACTTCTTCCTTGAAATAGGTGAGCCGGTCCGGATCGCGCAGGGTCGGCAGGTCGCTCGCAACCCCGGGTACTGTTTCAGTGATCAGGTATTGATGCTGCACCGACACCAGCGGAATATTGACGCCGGCCATCTGCCCCAGCTGGTGGGACCATTGGCCCCCGCAGATAACCAATTTGTCGCATTCGATGCGCCCGTTATCGGTCTGCACTGCACGAATCCGGTCGCCGTCGAATTCGAAACCCGTCACCTGCGTATCCTCGCAAATCTGCGCCCCGCCCTTGCGCGCGCCACTCGCCAGCGACTGGGTAATATCAGACGGGTTAGCCTGGCCGTCGGTCGGCAGAAACGCGGCGCCGACCAGGTCGTCGATGTCCATCACCGGCCACAGGTCGAGCGCCTCCTGAGGCGTCAGTAAATGCATGTCGAGGCCGAAGGAGTGCGCCGTGGTCGCCTGGCGTTTGACCTCTGTCCAGCGCGCTTCGTTACAGGCGAGACGCAGACCGCCATTCATCTTCCAGCCGGTAGCAAGCCCGGTTTCCTGCTCCAGGGTCTTGTAGAGCTCGACCGAGTAACCCAGCAACTGGGTGATGTTGGCGTTGGTGCGCAACTGCCCCACCAGCCCGGCGGCATGGAAGGTCGAGCCCGAGGTGAGCCGGTGTTTCTCCAACAGCACGACTTCGCTAACGCCCATCCTGGCCAGGTGATAGGCGGTGGAGCAGCCGATGATGCCGCCGCCGACGATGACGATACGAGCCTGCGCGGGAACCTGCACTGCATTATTCATATTAATAGAGTCCGTATTCACGTTTACGTTTGGTGATCCATGCGCCGATCATGCGATCCGCGATGATCGAAATGAAAGCAACGCAGTTGTGTGGCTGTGTATGTGTGTGTTTTTTCGCAAATATTCCACACCATGTCAACAAAATTTGATACCTTTCCCATATATTATCACTATTTAGGCGTTGATTTCTGTGGTTATTGGATTGTAGCCTGGTTTGGCATGGTTACGATCAGCCTACGAAACCCGACTGAATAGACCCGACTATCGTCCAACCAGGAACCCGAATGCTGCTGCAAAAGAGACAAAACGAAATACTCGCTTCGGTGAAATCGCGCGGCGCCTGCTCCATCGTCGAGCTGGCGCAACAGCTCGAGGTTTCCGATGAAACCATACGCCGCAACATCAAGCCGCTGGTGCGCGAGGGCCTGATCGAGAAGGTCCACGGCGGCATCGTGCTCAGCCAGAAGCAGGAACCCGAACCGCCCTTCGAGAAGCGTATGAACGAGCGCGTCGAAGCAAAGAAACTGATTTCCAGCCTGGTCGCCGGCATTATCAAGAATGGCGACTCGATCATGCTCGATACCGGCTCGACCACGGCTTACGTCGCGCGTGCGCTCGGCGAGCACCGTAACCTGTCGGTGGTCACCAATTGCACCGAAATCGCTCGCACGCTGGCGCGCGAAGCCAGTAACCGGGTTCACCTTTGCGGCGGTGCCCTGCGCGCCGACGACTGGGCGACTTTCGGTTCGGCGGCGATCGATTTCGTGCGCCAGTTTCACGTCAACTACGCGGTCCTGTCGATCGGCGGCGTTGCCGATAGCGGCGCTTTCATGGATTACCACCTCGAAGAGGCGGAATTTTCACGCGCGGTAATCGCGCAGGCCAAGAAAACCATCGTCGTCGCCGATCACAGCAAGTTCGGCAATTCCAACTTCGTCAAGGTCTGCGACTTCGACCAGGTCGACATGGTCGTCGTCGACCGACCGCCCACGGCCAACATCATGGCCGGCTTCGACGAAGCCGGTGTCGACGTCATCGATGCCCAGCAGCGCCAGGGCGAGTAGTGGCGTAGGGTAGCAGCTAGCTGGCAGCGACAGCTTCTACGTAGCCGGCAAACTCGGGCGCGGTCATCAGCGTCTTGCAACGTTCCAGGCGTCCGATCGCGTAGGCCCAGAAATCCTCCGCCGGGTTGCCATCGCTGTGCTGGATCAGGCCCCACAGGGTCCACAGCAGATCGCACATCGCCTTGTAGATCACCATACGCCCGAATTCGGCCGCGCTCGGCTCGCGACCGCAGTAAGCACGCATCATTTCCAGGTCCTGCTCCAGCGAAAAACCGGCCTCGACCGAGACATCGCCCAGATCCCAGAGCGGATCGTTCATGCCGGAATACTCCCAGTCGACGATCCACATGCGCTCGCCGTCGTCGAGGAAGTTTTCACACAGGGGATCACAGTGGCAGGGCGCCAGTGCAACCGGATTGAGATCCAGCGCCTTACGCACCGGTAGCGCCGACTCGACTACGGCCGCGTAACCTTCGGGTAACTCGGCCTTGCGCTCGTCGAGGATCGACAGGTAATCATCGATCATCGCAAACAGTTCGAAGCGAAACTCGAAGGGCTCGGGCCAGTCGTGCATCTGCCTGAGCGCGCGACCTGCACGTCCCGCCGCCCCTTCGCGCTCGGCGAAGGCTTGCGGTGTCATCGTAACGATGCCATC
>Ga0164315_10002771_pt1 | contig 13510 bp, 14 predicted proteins | sample GuaBasSedimGuay6_FD_113737 | JGI IMG/M metagenome (GOLD analysis project Ga0164315, IMG submission 113737) | Subseafloor sediment microbial communities from Guaymas Basin, Gulf of California, Mexico - Guay6, Core 4569-2, 0-3 cm | ecosystem: Environmental > Aquatic > Marine > Hydrothermal vents... | reverse complement strand
TCAGGACGGACGCCGTCAGGAAACATCCCGCGGATCCGACCGGGAGGGCGGTCGGGGCCACAGACACACTGGACGTGAACCAGCGACCACCGCCGAGGCTTGGGCCGACCTCGCCCAGGGAGGATAGGATATGCCGACCATACAAGGCGTAAATGACGGATACGGACCGGTGCTGGGAGCCCCGGCGCGAGATTCATCAGAGGTCTCGGATCTTGATTTCATGGCCCTGTTGGTGGCCCAGATCCAGAACCAGGATCCACTGAGCCCCATGGACAACGCCCAGTTCACCAGCCAGATCACCCAGTTTTCCATGCTGGATGAATTGACGGGCATGCAGGCCCTGCTGGAAGAGAACCTGGCCATCGGTCAGTCCATCAACAACACCTCCATGCTGGCTCTCGTGGGCAAGGACGTCACCGTCGAAGGCAACGCGGTGTCCGTCGCCGAGGGTGTCGTCAGCGAGAACATGGTGGCAACCCCGTTGCCGGGTAACGCACGCATCGAGGTCACCGACAGTTCGGGCCGCGTGGTGCGCTCCTATACCAGGGAAATTGACGCGGGCATGACCGACGTGAGTTGGGACGGCAAGGGTGATGACGGGAATGCTCTCGAGGATGGCGACTATACCATCTCGGTGAAATTGACGGGTAAGGCAGACGGGGAGGAAATGCCGTTCACGACCCTCATGACCGCTGCGGTCGAGGGGATGAGGTTTGAGAACAACGTAGCGGTCGTCATGCTGGGCGGCCGGGATTTCTACGTCACTGATATCTACAAGGTGAGCTGAAACGACCGCCTACCGGCGGGTCGAAAACACGAAGGGAACGATCCCATGTTCAAGTCTCTGTACTCCGGCGTCTCTGGCCTCTCGGCCAACCTGACGAACCTCGACGTTATCGGCAACCACATTGCCATCAGCAATTCGGTGGGTTTCAAGTCGGGGCGTGTCACCTTCAGCGAGATGCTCACCCAGACGATCCAGCCGGCGAGTCGGCCGGTGGCGGGCGGTCTCGGCGGAACCAACCCGCAGCAGGTGGGCCTCGGCACCCGGGTCGGCAGCATCGACACCAACTTCAACCAGGGCAACTTCCAGACCACGGGCAAGAAGACCGACATCGCCATCCAGGGCAGCGGCTTCTTCATGCTCAGCGACGGCGCCAGCCGCACCTATACCCGGGCGGGTGTTTTCGGTCTGGACAGCTCCAGCTACCTGGTCAGTCCCTCGACGGGTCTGAAGGTCCAGGGTGTGATGGCGGACGCCACCGGCATCCTGCCGGCGGGTCCCATGAGTGACATCTATATCGATCCCGGCCTTGTCGTGCCGGCCGCCGCCTCGACCGAGGTCCAGTTGCGGGGTAACCTCGATGCCGCCAGCGACGCCCGGCCCACCATCGTGCGCACCGCGTCCCTGTTGACCATGGCCCAGGGGACGGACCTGCTGGTGGACATGAGCGGCGAGACCGGCGGACAGCTGGACCTGGACGTGGGCAACCAGATCGCCTTGAACGGCCGCGACAGCGCTGGCAATCCGCTGTCGACCAATACCTTCGAAGTCACCTCGGACACTACCTATCAGGACCTCGTGGACTGGCTCAATGGAGAGACTGCGGCGGCGAGCTTCAGCATCGATCCCAGCGGCGCGCTGCAGATGAACAACACCTCTGGCGGAGACATGGTCGGGGTGTCGCTGGCGGTGGACGGCAAGGACGTCTTCGGGTCGAACCTGACCATCGGGACCGTGGCCGCCGGCACCACGGCCCAGTCGAGTGGATTGCGGTCCTACGCCGACGCCGGCGACCTGTTGCAGAACATCTACAGTGCCGATGGCGCCCCCTTGGGCGTGGACTTCACCGACCCGACGGCGTCCTTCGTCCTGGGTGGTCGCATCAACGGCGAGCAGGTGGACACGACCACCTTCACCGTGGACGGCACCACGACCCTGGGGGACCTGGCCAGCGAGATCCAATACGCGCTGGGGGCCTACTCCAACCCGGCAACCATTAACGACGAGGGCCAGATCGAGATCATCGGCGAAGTGGGACTCGCCTCGTCCATAGACGAGATCAGCGTGACCGAGGGGGGGGAGGTCAACGGCGCCCTGACCGACGCCTTCTCCTTCCTCCAGATCCAGCAGGCCGAGGACCAGCAGAACTACACCATGGCCACGCGGGTCTATGACTCGCTGGGCATAGAGCATTCCGTGTCCTTCGCCTTCGAGAAGGTCCCGGGTGAGAACGAATGGATCTGGCAGGCCGAGATGGAAGGGACCGAGGTCCTGCTGTCCGGCGGCTCGGGCCGCATCCGCTTCGACAGTACGGGGGCCATCAGCAGCTTCAGTTTCGACGACAACGTTTCGGCTCTGACCTTCCAGCCGCAGGCCCAGGGCGAAGGGGCGGAGAACGTGGTGCTGGACATTGATTTCGGTGAAATCGGCGCACTGACCGGGTTGACCCAGTTCGAGGGCGAGGGCAACCTGCAGGCCATTGCCGACGGCTACACCTCCGGCAATCTGGTCGATTTCGCCATCGACCAGAGCGGGGTCATCACCGGCATCTTCAGCAACGACATCTCCATGGCGATAGCCCAGATCGGCATCGCCCAGTTTTCGAACCAGGAAGGGCTGGTGAGGGAGGCCAACAACACCTACCGCCTGAGCGGCAACTCGGGCCAGGCCATGGAGACTTTCGCGGGCATGGGCAACGGGGTCACCCTCGCGCCGGGTGCCCTCGAGACGAGCAACGTCGACCTGGCGCGGGAGTTCACCAACCTGGTGGTGGCCCAGCGCAGCTTCCAGGCCAACAGCCGGGTTATTTCCACCGCGGACCAGATCATGCAGGAGCTGGTGAACCTGATCCGGTAGGGCGGAATCCGGCCCGTGGGTGAGCGTCGCGACGACCGGACCGGCGGTGGGTGGGAGCCCGTCTGCCGGTCCGATGCGGCAAGGAGCTAAAGTCCATGATTAAAGTAACGAAATTGAATGGCAGGGAGATCGTGGTGAACGCCGACCTGATCGAGTTCATCGAAGCGACCCCGGACACGCTGATCAGCCTCACCACGGGGCGCAAGATCATGGTGTTGGAGGAGATGGACGATGTGATCGCCAGGGCCATGGCCTATCGGACCCAGGCCAGGATCTACCCCGTGCCGGCGGGGGGACAGGGATCGGTGTTCGAGGGCTAACCGCCCGCGCGGAGCTTCGCAGGAGGCGAAGCCCGAAAGGACGAGCGCGTGGATTTTGCAACAATTGTAGGCCTCGTGGCGGCGTTCGGTCTGATCGTCTGGTCGATCCTGTTGGGCGGCAACCTCTCCGGATTCGTCGACATGCCCTCGGTGGCCGTCGTGCTCGGAGGTACTCTCGGTGCCCTGCTGATCAACTTCCCACTACAAAAGATCACCGGCATGGCCAGCATCATCAAGAAGACCGTGCTTTTCCAGACCGAGGATCCCGATGCCATCATCTCGAAGATAGTGAAGTACGCCGAGCGGGCCCGCCGCGAGGGCATGCTGGCGCTGGAGGAGGAATCGGAAAACGAAGAGGACGAGTTCCTGCGCAAGGGACTGAGACTGGCCGTGGACGGTACAGACCCCCAGCTGCTGGAGAAGATCCTTGAGACGGATCTCGACCAGGTGGAAAGCCGCCATGCCGAAGGCGCCAAGATCCTGTCGACCGGCGGAACCTTTGCTCCGGCCTTCGGCATGATCGGTACCCTGATCGGTCTGGTCAATATGTTGGGTGCCCTGGAGGATCCCTCGCAGATCGGCGCCGGCATGGCTACCGCCCTGATAACCACTTTCTACGGAGCCGTGGTGGCCAACGCCTTCTTCCTGCCCATGGCGGGCAAGCTCGAAGCCCGTTCCAAGGAAGAGATGCTCGGCAAGTACATGGTCATCGAGGGCATCATGGCCATCCAGAGTGGCGATTCCCCCCGAATCGTCGAGGAGAAACTGAAATCCTTCCTGTCGCCCAGTTTGCGCCGGAAGGTGGACGAAGCCAAGGACGCCGCGGCCTGACCGGTCCGGGCGGCCGACAGGAGGGTCCCCGGTGGCCAAGAAGAAGAACATCATCATCAAGCAGGGGCTCGATGACTGGGTCATGACCTACGGTGACCTGATGAGTCTGTTGCTCACGTTCTTCGTGCTCATAGTCAGTTTCTCGTCCATGCAGGAATCCAAGTTCGAGCAGGCCGCCGAATCGCTGAAGGAAGCCTTCGGGGTCATGGCCCAGCCCGAGCACGTCATCGAGATCAACAAACCCCTGATTCCCCGCAAGAGCGACAATGAGGCAGACCTGGAGTTCCTGTTCGAGGTGCGGGAACTGGAGAAGACCGTGCTCGATGAGAAGCTGGACGATCAGATCATGATAGAGACCAGGGAGGACGGTGTGCTGATACGGATGCCGGCGCCCCTGCTGTTCCAGTCGGGCGGCGCCGAGCTGTTGACCGTTTCCCAGCCCCTGCTCGACAAGCTCGCCAGCCTGTTCCGGAAATTCCCCGGAGAGGTACGTGTCGAAGGGCATACCGACGACATACCTATCAAATCGACACAATTTCCCTCGAACTGGGAGCTGTCATCGGCGCGAGCCGTGGCGGTGGCACGATACTTTCAAGGACTCGGTATCCCGCCGGACCGACTGGCCGCGACGGGTTACGGTGAATACCGCCCCGAGGCGGGAAATGGCACCGCCGAGGGACGAGCGGCGAACCGGCGTGTGGAGATCCTCCTGGCGAGGATTTCCATCCCACAGGCCTCAGGAAGCGATTTGCCCCTGAAAACGCCTGTAAAGGAGCCGGAACGGGCTCCAGAGCCGGCCCCCGAGCCGGAAACGGAAACGATCGAGGAACAAGTGCCCCTGATCCTTAACCCGGTAACCGGGAAGCTGGGGGCGCCGACGGGCTTCAAGTGGAAGTGACAAGGAGCTGACCCATGGCCGACGAAATTCCTGACGTCATCGAAGGAGAGGGCGGCAACAACAAGCTGGCCTTCCTGCAGAACAAGGCAGTGATCCTGGGTGCCATCGTGGTGGTTCAGACCCTGCTGGCCATCGGCCTGACCCAGTTCGTTATCCTGCCCCGCATGGGGGTACAGGGTGCGGATATGTCGGAGCCGCGGGCGGAGGAGATCGCGGGTGCCGTGATCGAGCCGGGGACCATCGTGGGCCTCGAGGAGATCATCGTGACCCTGGACTCGGATCCCCGGCAGCCACGTTACCTGCGCATCAATGTGAGTCTGGAAATTCGTGACTCGTCCCAGGCCGAGCGTGCTGCCGCCAGGATTCCCCAACTCAGGGATATCGTGATCATGATACTTTCGGGCAAGTCGGCGGCAGATATCGGCTCACCCGAGGGACGGTCCGCGTTGCGGGATGAAATCTTCCGCGACGTGTCGGCCCAGCTGCCCGAAAGTGCCCTGATGAACGTATTCTTCTCGGACCTGGTCGTACAGTAGCAACGGAGAAAGAACGTGGCTTCCGAAGAGATCGGCATCGACAACGAGGTAATGGATCCGGAGCTGGCGTCGGCCATCGACACCGCCGAGGACCTGAGCGGTACCGTGAGCAACCCGGCGGTGGACATCGATGCCGTGCTGGAGGCCGAGTCCATCTCCGACGGCGACACTGCGGAAGGTCCCAACCGGTACGACTTCAATCGGCCCCACAACATCTCGCGGGCATTCGAGAAGAACCTGCAGTCCGTTGGCGAGAATTTCGCCAAGACGGCGACCATTGACTTCACGAATCTCATGCGCAGTACGGTACAGGTTGAATTCCGGGGCATGCGGCAGACCACCTTTGCCGATTACCAGAACAGTATGCCCAATCCGACGTCTGCCGCCGTGGTGGCCCTCGAGCCCCTCAAGGGTGTGTCCCTGTTGAACCTGGACCTGAATCTCTGCTATGTGTTCCTGCAGAAGCTCATGGGTGGCCCCCTGGACGCCGAGGGGCCCATGCGTGAGTTCACTGAGATCGAGCGGAGCATTGCGGCCAATCTGGTGGAGCGTTTCACCGAGCTGGTGCGCAAGGCCATGGCGCATCTCACGGACGTGAAACCCAAATTCGTCAAACTGGAAAACAATCCCGGCTATTTGAGCGGGATATCCGAAGGCGAATCCCTGATCATCCTGCGTTTCCCCGTGGCAGCCACCCCTGCAGAGGGTCCGGTGGAACTGGCTATTCCCATGTCTGCCTTCGGCCCGGTACGGGAGATCTTCGACCCCCAGGAAAGCATCGAACTGCGTGACGATTACGAACTGCGAGACGACCGGCGGCGCATCCTGAATATGGTGCAGACAACACAGTCGCAAGTCGTTGTGGAATTGGCGGAAGTGCCTACAAGCCTCGAGGAAATACTGAACCTGAGCGAGGGCGATCTGATTTCCCTTTCGCAATCGGTGCAGGCGCCCCTGAAAGTCAAGATCTCCGGCCGGCCCGCCTGGCTGGGTGAAGCAGGACGCCTGGGTCAGAAGCGTGCGGTGAAACTGATCCGCCAATTGAACAAGGAGTAGGGAATGAGCAACGACGACACCCAGGCGACTATCGACCGGGAGGCCCCGGCCGCGACGGAGACGCCGGATGATGCGTCGTCGCCCCTGGTGGATCAGGAGTCGGCGGCTTTGACGCGTGATCTCGAAGAGGATGTCCCGGACACGGGCAACCTGGACCTGCTGCTGGATGTGGGACTGAAGATAACGGTCGAGCTGGGCCGCGCTGAACTCAAGTTCCGTGACGTGCTGAACCTGACCCAGGGCTCGGTGGTGGAACTGCAGCGCCAAACCAGTGAACCGGTGGACATCCTCGTCAATGGTGCCCTGCTGGCTTCCGGTGAGGTAGTGGTGGTGGACGACCACTTTGCCGTCCGCATCACCAAACTGCTCAACCGCGTCGAACGCCTGAAGCGGGTTCTGTGATGATCTGTCCCCTGGCCAGTACCGAATTGACGGGCCTTGCTGCCAATACGGGCATGTCCTGGTGGCAGACCGCGGGTGGGCTGGTAGCGGTCTTCGGACTATTGCTCCTGAGCCTGCGCCTGCTGGGACGCTTCCAGAAGAACCGGGGCGGCGACCGGGCCGGCATGCTTACCGTATGGCCGCTGGGACCCAAGCGGGAGATCCAGGTGCTGCGCTTGGGCGATGCCGTACATTACGTCTACCGGCACGACGGCGCCATGGTGGTGCTGGAGCAGGAAACACTGGCCGCCTGGGAATCACGGGCGGACGCCGAAACACCCCGAATACCGTCACCACAGCATACCGGCATGTTGGACATGCGTCGCTGGCGCGCCATGGCGAGTCGCTCCGGTGAATCCGGATCGCTGTCGAGGACGCCCGCTAGCTGATCAGGAACTGGACGGTTACCACCCACGCCCCGAGGCCCCCATGGTCACCTCGGGGCGTCTTCTTTATTCTTAAGTTTCATTGAGACAACAGCATACAAGAGGACGCGACATCTGACGCACGGCCGCGACGTGGCACGCCCATTGCCTTCCCTAAGGAAACAGACTTTCTACCGGAGGACGCCACTTTGCGCCACAACAGTCCCATCATCTGCCTTGTCACCGTGTTGGCCGCCGTGGCCCTCATGGCCGTCCTGGACGTCCCGGTCGCCCGGGCGCAGGACGCCACGTCCATCACCGCCGAGAGTCCCGTGCTCACCCTCGAGCTCAAGGGCGGGGGCGAGGGTGTGCAGGGTATGGACTCGGCCCTGAAGATCGTGTTGCTCATGACGGTGCTCTCGTTGGCGCCGGCCTTTCTCATCCTGCTGACCAGTTTCACGCGCATCGTTATCGTGCTGGGCTTCCTGCGCCAGGCCATCGGGGCCAACCAGGCACCCAACAACCAGATCATCATCGGGTTGGCGCTCTTTCTGACGATCGTGGTCATGTCGCCGGTGATGCACGAGATGAACGACGACGCCCTGCAACCCTTCCTCACCGAACAGATCGACCAGGGAGAAGCCTTCCAGCGCATCCAGATACCCCTCAAGCAGTTCATGCTGGGCCAGGTGCGTGAGAAGGATGTGGCCCTGTTTCTGGACCTGACGGATACCGTGGCGCCTGACACTCCGGAGGAACTGCCCATGCTGGTGGTAATTCCGGCCTTCGTGCTGAGTGAGCTGAAGACGGCTTTCCAGATGGGCTTCGTGCTCTTCATCCCCTTCCTGATCATCGACATGGTCGTGGCCTCGGTACTCATGTCCATGGGCATGATGATGTTGCCGCCGGTGCTCATCAGTCTGCCCTTCAAAATCCTGTTGTTCGTCCTGGTGGACGGCTGGTTCCTGGTGGTCAAGTCACTGGTCCAGGCCTTCCAGTAGTTAGTAAAGGAGCCACGAGGTGACCCCAGAAGCTGTCATTGAAATCGCCCAGCAGGCCATGCGTACCGTGGTCTTCGTGGCCGGACCCATGTTGGTGGCTGGCATGATCGTGGGCCTGACAATAAGCATCTTCCAGGCGGCGACCCAGATCAACGAGATGACCATGACTTTTGTGCCCAAGATCCTCACGGTCTTCGCGGTACTCGTGCTGACCCTGCCCTGGGCCATCAGCCAACTCACAGGCTTCACCACGGCGATGTTCACCCGCATCGCCAACATGTGACACGGGCATGGAGTTCAATCTGGACATCAATCTCCTGGCCGTAGGCGGCGCCCTGGCGGTGCGTTTCGCGGTCCTGGCCGCAACCCTGCCCCTGCTGGAACTGCGGACCGTACCGCCTTTGTGGCGCTTCGGCCTGGCAGCCAGTTTTGCCGCGGCCCTGGCGCCGGGCATCGCCGCGGGACTGCCCGTGGGTACCCTGGATCTTTCCTGGTCCTCACTGGTGCTGGAGGCGTTGCGTTCCCTGGTGGTGGGAGCACTGCTGGGATTCACGGTTAATATCGTATTTACCGCGGTCCGGTTCGCGGGCTCGGTGGCCGGCATGCAAGTGGGATTCGCCATCGTGAACGCCTACGACCCCATGAGCAATTCACAGATCTCGGTCATCTCCCAGCTCTACTACCTGACGGCTGTCCTGATCTTCTTCGCCACCGGCGGACACCACATCCTGGTGGGAGCCATGTTCCAGTCGTGCATCGTGGTGCCGCCCTATGCGCCGGTGGATCCCGCCGCCGGGGCCTGGCACCTGCTGCGGGAATTTTCGCAGGTGTTCTCCCTGGGATTGCGCATCGCGGCGCCCGTGGTAGTGGTCCTTCTACTGGTCAGCGCGTCCATGGGCGTGGTGGTCAAGACCGTACCCCAGATCAACGTGTTGGTGGTGGGCTTCCCGGTGAAGATAGCCGTGGGCCTGGTGACCCTGGGCCTGTCGATGGTCTACTTCCGCGACATGGCACTCATGATGTTCAGCGGACTGGAAGACCGGTTGGCGCAGATCCTGTTGGCTATGCGCTGACCGGTGGGCGCACGAATTTAGGACAACGAAGCCGCCCCCGGCGGCAATCAGCAGAGGAGGTGAGCCGTGGCAGAGGAAACAGGCGGAGAGCGCACAGAAAAGGCGACTGGTAAACGTCGTGAACAGGCCCGCAACAAGGGGCAGGTCGCCAAGAGCCAGGAAGTCAACGGCTCAGTGCTGCTGATTGTGGGTATGAGCATGCTGGTGATCAGCTCGGGCCACTTCGCCCGGGTGCTGGGGGAGAATACGACCTACCTCATGAGTCAGGCCCACCTCCTGGGTCCGGCTACTGCCGCCGGTGCGGTCCGCGAATTGCTCCAGGCCAACCTGGAAGTTCTGCTCATGGCCCTGTTGCCCCTGGTGGTTGCGCTGCTGATCGCCGCTGTGGGAGCCAATGTGCTGCAAGTGGGATTCCACGCCAGCGCCGAGGCACTGGCCTTCAAGACGGAGAAGCTCGACCCCATCAAGGGTGCCAAGAAATTTTTCCAGAAGACCGCAGCCTTCGACATGATCAAGAACACGGTGAAGATCGGCCTCGTGTCACTGCTGGCCTGGTGGACCATCGACGGCCTCATGTACAACATCATCGCCTCACCGCTGCTGCCCCTGCCGGCCATCATCGTCCTGGGCAAGAGCGGGTTCGTGAAGCTGATGCTCAGGCTGCTGTTCTTTACCGTGGTAGTGGCCCTGGCCGACTGGTTCTGGCAGAAGCACCAATACGAAGAGAATCTCAAGATGAGCAAGTACGAAGTGAAGCAGGAACACAAGGAGTTCGAGGGCGATCCCCAGATCAAGGCCAGGATCCGGGCTCTGCAGTTCGAGATGGCGCGCAAGCGCATGCTCGCGGACGTGCCCACCGCCGACGTGGTGATCACCAACCCGACCCATTTTGCGGTAGCCCTGCGTTATGAGCCCGGCGCCGCCGCACCCACTGTGGTGGCCAAGGGCCAGGACCATGTGGCCCAGACCATCAAGAGGATCGCGCGCAAGGCACGGGTGCCGGTGCTGGAGAACAAGATCCTCGCGAGGGCCCTCTACAAGCAGGTGGATCTGGGGCGTGTCGTGCCCGAGAGCCTGTATCAGGCAGTGGCCGAAGTGCTCGCCTACGTGTACCGCCTCAGAAAATCTTGACCGGGAGCTGAGACTTGTCGCAGGAAAACACTATCGATCGTGACCTGATCCTCGCCAACAGCAACGTGATGAGTGCTGCGGCGGTGATGGTGATTCTGGGGCTCATGGTGGTGCCGGTTCCGGCGGTGGTGCTGGACCTGATGATCACCTTCAGCATCGCCTTCAGCGTCACGGTCCTGTTGGTGTCGCTGTACCTCAAGGAGCCACTCCAGTTCAGCAGCTTTCCCTCCCTGCTGTTGATCCTGACCCTCATGCGACTGGCCCTGAACGTGGCTTCGACCCGGCTCATTCTCAGCAAGGGTGATGCGGGGCAGGTGATCGAGAGTTTCGGCGACTTCGTGGTAGGGGGCAACTACGTCATCGGCGTGATCGTGTTCACGATCCTGGTGGTCATCAACTTCATGGTCATCACCAAGGGTTCGGGGCGCATAGCCGAGGTGGCGGCGCGTTTCACCCTGGACGCCATGCCGGGTAAGCAGATGGCCGTCGACGCCGACCTGAACGCCGGGCTCATCAACGAGCGACAGGCGAGGCAGCGACGGGAGGAAATCTCCCGCGAGGCCGAATTCTTCGGCGCCATGGACGGTGCCAGCAAGTTCGTCAAGGGCGATGCCATCGCCGGTATCATCATCACCCTGGTCAACATCGCGGCGGGTTTCATCATCGGCATGATGCAGATGGGCATGACGGCCAGTGAGGCCCTGAGTCGCTTTACCATCCTCACCGTTGGTGACGGTCTGGTGAGTCAGATACCCGCGCTGCTGGTTTCCACCAGTGCGGGCCTGGTAGTGACGCGGTCCAGCGGCTCGCTGAACCTGGGCCAGGCGCTGACCCTCCAGATCTTCCGCCAGCGCAAGGCATTGTATCTGTCTTCTGCCGCCCTGATGGTCTTCGGCCTGATTCCCGGTCTTCCCACGGGCCCGTTCGTGATCTTCAGCATCCTTACCGCCCTGGCGGGATTGTTCATGGGCAAGAGGGTGGCAGATTACGACGACCGTGAGGGGCGGGCCGAGGACGAGGCGGCTCAGGCTATGGCCGCCGCCCAGGATGAGGAGCCCGAAGGATTGCGTGGCGAGGATCTCTTCGTACTGGACCGTTTGGAACTGGAAATAGGCTACGGCCTCATTTCCCTGGTGGACGAGAAACGGGGCGGAGACCTGCTGCAACGCATCGGCAACCTGCGCCGACAGATCGCTGCCGAGTTGGGCATCTTCGTGCACCCCATCCGGGTGCGGGACAACCTCCAGCTCACAGCCAACAGCTACGTCATCAAGCTCAAGGGGGTCGAGGTGGCCCGGGCCGAACTGCAGCCCACCAGGTTGTTGGCCATGAGCACGCGGTCGGACGCCGGCGAACTCGAGGGTACCGCGACGGTGGAGCCGGCCTTCAACCTGCCGGCCCTGTGGATAGATACCGATCACAAGGAAGTAGCCGAGCGCGAAGGCTACACCGTGGTGGAACCGTCTGGCGTGCTGGCGACCCACCTCTCCGAACTGATCCGCGGCCACAGTGACGAACTGCTGAGCCGCCAGGACGTCAAGGACATGTGCGAGTCCATCCGCGAGTTCGCGCCCGCCCTGGTGGAGGACCTGATACCGGACAAGGTGCCGGTCAATACCCTGCACAACGTCCTGCGTTCGCTGTTGCATGAGAGGATCCCGGTCAAGGACATCATCACTATCCTCGAGACCCTCGCGAACTACACGGGCGTCGGGGCCGGCACGGATCTGCTGGTGGGCAAGGTGCGCGAGTCGCTGGGGCGTTCCATCACCGGCCTGTTCACGGCTCCCGACGGGCAGTTGCACGTGGTCAGCCTGCACCCGGAAGTGGAGGCGACCTTCATGCGGGCCGGTCGCGACTCAGAACAGGGCGGGGGCGTGGCCCTCGATCCCGCTTTCACCCAGGGGTTCCTCGGTAGTCTCGAGAGTGTCCTGAGGTCGGCCTACGGTGCCGGTCCGCCGCCGGTACTGCTGGTGCCTACGCCCATCCGACTCTTTGTCAAGCGGCTCGTGGAGCCGACCTATCCCAACTTGGCCGTTATGGGCTATTCCGAGGTGGCAGCCTCGGCGAGCGTCCATTCGGCCGGAACGGTGGTGACCCATGGAAACGCGCATGCAGACCTCGCAACAGGCTGACGAGGGCCTGGTGGCCGTAAAAGCAGCCACGTTGCAGGACGCCTATCGGCGCGTGAAGAAGGACTTCGGTGACGACGCGGTGATCGTCGGATCACGGACGGTGACCAGACGCCAGGACCACGGCCTCGGGCGTGACCGCTACGTGGAGGTCATGGTGCAGGCTGACGGGCAGGCCGGCGTGCGCCGTCCGCCGGCGAAGTCATCCACGGAGCGCCGTGACATGGCGGCGGAAGTAGCGCGCATCGAGGACCTGGCCGCGATACTCGAGGAGCAGCACGCTCGGCTGGTGAAGGGCACGGCCCGGGTGGACGCCAATCCACTCAGTGGCATCCTCACCGGCGCGGGCGCGAGTGCGGAAACCGTTGCCCACCTGCTGACGCGGTTTGCCGGTGAGACCGGTCGACCCGAACACGATCGACCGGGCTTCCTGTCCTGGCTCGAGGAGAACCTGCCCGCGAGCAACAGTGACTGGGCGGGATTCTACGGTTGCCATGCCTTCTTGGGGCGGTCCGATACCGGGCGCAGCGACCTGGTGCTGGGTGCGGCGGCCGAACTGTCGGCGCGCAAGCGACGCACCCTCATGCTGTCGATCATGCCTGCCCATCGGGGTGAGGTACGCCGCCTGCAGGCCGCAGCCGCGGCGGGTAGTTTCGATGCCGCCGTGATACAGAACACGGATCGAATCGCTGCGGTGGCCGAACATCTGGGGAACTACGACGCGGTGCTGCTGGATCTGCCGGAGATCGACACGCCGGCCATGTCTCCCGGCGGCACCCTGCATCGCTGGCTGGCTGCCAACGAAGGCTTCCATCGTCATCTCGTACTGCCGCTGGACGGGGATGTCCGGGATCTCGCCGACATGG
>Ga0164315_10002770_pt1 | contig 13512 bp, 8 predicted proteins | sample GuaBasSedimGuay6_FD_113737 | JGI IMG/M metagenome (GOLD analysis project Ga0164315, IMG submission 113737) | Subseafloor sediment microbial communities from Guaymas Basin, Gulf of California, Mexico - Guay6, Core 4569-2, 0-3 cm | ecosystem: Environmental > Aquatic > Marine > Hydrothermal vents >... | reverse complement strand
ATTGATACCTATCACAATCCTTCAAATTCAATAGAGTCAGTCACGGGTTTTGCATCATTCTATGCAGATGCTTTTGATGGCAAGATGACAGCAAATGGTGAAATTTACAATATGTACGAACTCACCGCTGCTCATAAAACCTATCCATTTAACACAATGATAAGAGTAGTGAACCTTGCAAATAATAAAACTGTGATTATCCGGATCAACGATAGAGGTCCTTTTATTGAGGGGAGAATAATTGATTTATCCCTCGGCGCAGCAACACAATTGGGTATGGACAAAACAGGCGTTCAAGAAGTCCGCCTTGAAATTATAGAGTGGGGAATAGAGTAGATATTCGAAAAAAGGAAAAAGGAAGTTAATAACTAGAATTAATATAAATTTTAGTTTTTTCTTTTTTTTGCAAATTTGTTTATACACTTCATATTACTGACAAATAATTTTATAAACTACAAACTATTTAAGGTAAATTTAGGCTATATGGATGTTTATTACTCGGATAGGTTTTGGATAGCCACAGCAAATAAGAAAAGAATAGATTATTAGTTTTAGGTTTGTTTAGAGCTTTATTATGCTTTTGATTTCACTTGTTTTGCCTTGTTATATATCTATCCAATATGTGAATTTTAATAGAAAGACATTATCTATTTCAGCTTCCCAAAGATTTGTAAAGTCACTTGATAAATTAAAGTTGCCCTGCTCTTCATAATTGGACCTATCATTTGTCCATACAAAATAGAGGATTGAACCTGGAAGAATTTCATATCTAAAAACAAGGTTTGCTCTAAAAGATTTATAATTAAAATCTGGATTATCGAATGTAAAATTTGATTCTCCACTTCCATCTGGATCTACAGTATATTCATTGTTTTCAGAATCGTAAGTTATTGTTGAACCATTTTCACCATAATAATCATAATTTAAAGTTCTCGGTTCAGCAAATTCTTTGAAGTTCTTATATTTTCCTACAGAAATAAGGGGTTGAACGAAAAGCTGCAAACTAAGTTTAGGTGTAAATGTCCAATTCAATCTAATATTAGCCGAAAGAGTTTTTTGCTCCATTTCCCCCAATACATACCTGCTCCCATATGTTTTAGTTGCTTTTTCGTCTTCAACGGAAGTTACCCATTGCAGCATTGCCATGTTATTAAAATATTCAGGACCAATACTAAAATCAATTTGTGGTAATGGTTTCCACTGAAAATTAAAACCGAAATTATATTCATCTCCACCAAGTTCGTCACTTCCAACCTGAGCATTGTACATAATTCCATAATCTTTACGTTGATCAGTATATCCATCAATACCTACAAAATATCCGGTTGGACGTAGTGCTTTAGGACCTCCGCGCATAAGACTTTTTGAAATAGTGCTTGGAAAGTATCCTCCATCTATACCAATGTTGAAATAATTTTCAAACTCAAAATGAGTAAAAGCCATTATTAAAAAATTTAATCTATCTCCTTCAAAATCGTAGGATTCTGCATGAGCGACATAAATGGTTTTACGGCGGAATACGCCGTCAGTTTCGTACCATTTATAGCCAAGAGCAACATGCCCATTTATCTTATCGGCATTCCACTGAAAGCCAAGGTCATTGTGATCGAAGCCAGGTGAGGCAGCACCCAGAGCTGCATTGATAAAAAAGTTGCCTTTTTGTTTATTCAACATCACTCGTGAAAACCATCCACCGAGCGAGGTTAAATTTGTATCTAACGGGGCATAGCTTGCATCTGGTCTTTGTGCATATCGGTAAGCCTCTCGTTGCTTTAACTCAACTGCATCTTTTGAACCAGCAATATAAGAACCTACCACAGAGCCAGTGATTACATATGTCTCATCCTCATCCAGAAAAGTCCACCCATCTGTTCCAAATGTATATGCTTGTTTAACCAAATTTTCATCTATACTTGGATTGCTTACATCTCTATTAACTGAAGTAAAAATAACTCCAAGTCCTTGCTTACTACCATTAAATTGTTTTTGAGTTCTAAAAACGCCATAGTGTGTTAATGGTTCAATTTCTTCCTTAAATTGATTCCCATCTAATTGCAAAGTTGCATAGGTACGTTCAGTAACTGAACTCACTGCACCAATTGACCATGACTCATCAATCTTCCCTGTTAATTTTGCTGCTCCAAGAATTCGTGTTTCGCCGGGTCTATCAATATAATCGTACTCTGTATCAGACTGAACTTGTGGAGCACGTCCAATTCTCCTGGTGTAAAAGAGTTCAGGTACTCCAAAATTAAAACCCCAATTATTATTTGCGCCTCCATGACCAAAGTTAAAAATACTCGAACCCTCAATAAAGAAAGGGCGTTTCTCTTCATAAAATGTTTCGAAGTCGGTTAGATTAACAATAGCAGGGTCAACTTCTACTTGACCAAAATCTGGAAATATTGTTCCATCCAAACTTAAATTACTTCCCACTCCAATTTTAAAATCACCACCAACTGTTGTTTGAAATTGATTTTCTTTGTAAAACGGGTCGTCATCTTCATGTTCTAAGAATTGAGCTTTTTGAACAATATAGGGAAGCAATTCTATTCGCTGTTTCATTTTAATTCCCTTCAAGCCAACTAAAGTAGCCATGCGTGAAGTGTATCCGTTTTCATCCTTCGGAACCATCACAAAATAGGATTCCTCATTTCTTCTTTTTATATGTCGCTCTATATTAATTCCCCATTTCATATCATCAGCTTCATTAAAGCGAAGTTGTGAAAATGGTATTTTTACCTCTGCATTCCATCCATCTTCATCTATTGTTACTTTTGATTCCCAAACACCATCCCATGAATCATCAATTCTGCTATCATTTGAAATTGTAGCATCTGCCATTGAACCACCTGCATTAACTGCAAAAATAAACCCAGTCATTTTATCCATGAAAGGATCAACCGCAACAATAAACCAATCAGAGGTTGAAAAATGATCTCTTCTAAAGAGCATTTGGTCTATTAACTCTGGTTCGGAATCATACATTTTTGCTGAAAAATATATATACTCATCATCATATCCAACCCATACCTGTGTACGTTCGCTAACAGGTTCTCCTTCATTTGGATCCTTTTGGGTGAAATCATCTATTGGTACTTGGCTATAAAGTGCTTCGTCAAGTATGCCATCTATTATCAATGGTGCTTTTATCCGATATGCTTTTACTTTTTTGTCACTTGGTTTGTTGGCTAATAGTGTAGTAAATAACAATATTATGAGAATGAAGAGTGTATAAAATGATTTTTGCATCTTTTGATTAATTCTTTTTGATTTAGCTTAATTTATTTAATTAACGTTTATTAAGACTCTTTAAAAGCCATTTTGTTGCAATTTTTTAAAATTAATTACGTTTTTACAATTACATTTCTAACTATATTTTTCAACCTTACTAAAAAAAATTATTTATTATTGTTTAAAGAGAACATAATTATATTTTTGTTGTATATGTTCTAACAATAAACATTTCGAGGTACATAAAATGAAAACTAAAATATTATTTAACACTCTATTTTTACTTCCATTTTTATTTTTATCAGCTCAGGAGAATAATCAAAAATCAGTTGCAATTACTGTTTACAATAACAATCTAGGGGTTGTAAAGGATTTACGAACTATTGATATAGATTCTGGAACATCAACCATTAAACTAACCGATGTAGCACAATATATCGATCCAACTAGCGTCCATATTGGAATTGATGGAGAAGTCCTCGAACAGAACTATCAATATGATTTAGTTAGTATTGACAAAATTCTTAAAAAATATCTCGATAAAAACATACAGTTAATTAATGAAAAAGGTGAGTTGTTAGAGGGAACATTGCTTACAGCATATGGCAACCAAATTGTTTTGAAGAGAGAAGATGGTGGCTTGTTGATGCTACCTAACACGAATAAATATCAGATTTCTGTTGGAGAGCTTCCTGATGGATTAATTACAAAACCAACTTTGGTATGGATGGTAAATTCCCCAAAATCTGGCGAGCAAGATGTTGAAGTTTCATATCAAACTTCTGGAATGAACTGGCATGCAGAATATGTTGTGGTTCTTAACAAAGATGATGATAAACTTGACTTAAACTCATGGGTGAGTGTTGATAACAATTCTGGTGCAACGTTTAAGAATGCAAAGCTAAAACTCATTGCTGGAGATGTAAACTTGGTTCAGCCCCAACATAATAGACTTTATAAGGCAGAAATGCTGATGGATATGGCTGCAGCGCCTTCATCTCAATTTGAAGAGAAATCATTTTTTGAATATCATATTTACAATATGCAACGTAATACAACATTAAGAAATAGCGAAACAAAACAAATTTCACTTTTTGAAGCAGATAATGTTACAGCAAATAAAAAGTTCTACTACAAAGGTGGGAGTTATTACAGAAACAATTCAAATGGAAAAGTCGCTGTAATAATTGAATTTGAAAATAATGTGTCTAATAATTTGAATGTCCCAATGCCCAAAGGGAAAGTGCGTGTTTATAAATCTGACGGTGATGCCCTTGAATTTATTGGGGAAGATATGATAGACCATACTTCAAAGAAAGAGACCGTTAAATTAAAAATTGGCGAAGCATTTGATATTGTTGTTAAAGAAGTTCAAACCGATCATAAAAAAATTTCCACGAATGTTTATGAGCAAAAGTATGAAATTACAATTAAAAACAAGAAAGATGAAAATATAGTTGTGGACGTTGAGCGTGCGCTAGGTCTTAATTGGAAAATATTGAGTTCAACATTAGATTTTGAAAAGTTGAATTCACAAAATATTTTATTCAAAGTTCCTGTAAAAGGAGATGGAAAAACAGTTTTAAAATATAAAGTAAGGTATTCCAACTAAGTTACAGAAAGAGTTTTTAAATAAGTTGTTTGTCATTTAGAACTCCGATGCTCTTTGTCGGAAGTAAGATCTGTGAGAGTCCCTTTGGGGAAATTCCGCAAATTATGGGAGATATATCGCCCAAACAAACTACGTTTGGGATTCTTCCGAAGGAATTCCTTTGGAAGAAATGACATGCAACATCTTGCAGAAAAAATATATACTTATATTTTTCTTATTTTAGAGATGGTTATTGCCATCTCTAATTATTATAAAGCAAATGGAATACAATATTAAATATCTTCAGTACCCGCCAACCAGAGATGTGGTTTTTGTTTTTGGAGCAGGGGCTTCCCATCCTGATGGTGTACCATTGCAGCGCCATATTCTTCCAATGATTTTGAATGATGACGAAATTGCAAAATCTGATATTGGGAAAACAGTTATCCAATTTATTAAAGAAAATTTCGCTTACGATTCTACTACCAATGATTACCCAGCACTTGAATCTCTTTTTCTTTTTTTGGATCATTTTATTCAGCAGAATGATAGCCTTAGTAAAACATATACTAATCCCGCGATTCACAAAATAAAAGAATATTTAATTAAATTAATTCATTTCATTGTAAATAAAGAGGCCAACACTGCCAACAACACTTACCAAAAATTTTGGAAAACTGTTGAAAGACATAATTCTAATACTTCAATAATTACACTAAATTATGATACACTATTAGAACAAGCATTTGAGTTTATGTTTGAACGTGTCGGATACATTGATTACTCGTTTCACCTAATGAATTATAATAAATCAGAGAAATTAAAGTATTTTAATTTTTGGCTCGATCCTCGCCAACCGATTCGAACCCAAATTGATTCTAATCCAGTTCCATTCAAAATTATAAAGTTGCATGGAAGTTTAAATTGGAAATACTGCAACTGCTGTAATCAAACGTTGCTTACACCTTGGGATAGAGATGTAGATTTAAACAAAGGAAAGCTTACCTGGTATTCTGAAAAATCGAAATCTAGTTATGAATATGTTTGTCCGCTTGATGGAACTGAATTCGAGACATTGATTTTAACCCCATCATTTGCTAAAAACATAAATCGACAAGTTATTACACAGTTGTTAGGTGAGGCTGGAAGAGAGATAAGGGCTGCGAAAAAGATAGTTTTCATTGGCTACTCTTTCTCCAATGCTGATGTTCACGTACGTGCATTATTTAAAAAACATTTACAACCCGAGACCAAGGTTGTAGTTATAAACCCAAGAATTTCAAAACCTCTGGAACTAAAATATCAATCAATTTCATCGAATGTTGAGTTTGTAACCTCCAGTTTTGAGGATTTTGTTGAAGAGGAACAATTAATAAAGAAAATTTTTGATAACTAATTTAATAAATCTGTTTCTGAAATTTTTCAATGTTCTCATCAGAACCAAAAAGCACAAGCAAATCGTTAATATTAAATTTATAATCCACACTCGGTATAATTACTTTTTCACTTGTGGCGTCTGATAATACAGAAAGTTTCTGCTTAATCATTAATATTTCCAAACCATAATTGTTTCTAAATTTTAAATCAATTACAGTCTTTCCAACGAAATTTCTGGGAACTCCTTTTTCAACAATTGAATACCCATCTGCAACTTTTGATGTGCCAGATTTTCCTAGAGTTCTAAGTTCATTTGCAAAACTATCTTTTACGTTCATCTTCATTGTAGCTTTGTTATAACCTGAAATAACATCTTGACGTCTAACTATTCCAAGAATAATTCCATCATTTGATTTCACAGGAAACTGATGAATGCTGCTCTTCCCTAAAAGTTTAAATACATAATCAAGATTATCATTTTCACTGACTATTGTAACTTCTGATCTTGCTATATCTTTAGCGACCAACATTTTGCTTAGTGTATCATACTCAGTAATGATGGGCATAATCTCGCTATCGGTTATCACTCCATTTATTTCATCATTGCTACCCAGAGTATAAACAACATTATGCGGATGTTCAACTAACTGACTTATTAATGATGGAACTGGAAGACTGGCTTTAACCATAAAAATATCATGCTTCATTACATCAGAAACAGTAAGTGATTTTAGAATAGATGAATCTCTTCCTGAAGATATTTCAAAGCCTTCCTCCTCCAAATGAATTGCTGTTATAGATCCCTTTAATTTCCATTGCACAATCATTGTGCTTATAACTACTGCCAGCATTAGTGGAAGTATAAAAGCATAGTCCTTTGTCATTTCAAAAATAATCAGAATTGCTGATATTGGAATTGAGTTTACACCACCCAACACTGCTCCCATTCCAACCAATACAAATGTTGTAGTATCAACATCAAATCCGAATACTGTTTTTAGAATTATTGCGAAAAGATATCCGAAGGTTGCCCCAATAAAGAGCGAAGGAGCAAATACACCTCCAAAACCACCGGAGCTTAAAATCAATGGTACTAGAATAAATTTTAATACTAATAGAATAATTGCCAACTGCCAAACAATTTCTTCGTTAAGTAGTTTGTTAATCGTCTCATAACCAATTCCAAAAATTTCACTATAAAAGTAACCCGAAATACCAACCAACAGCCCAACTATCGACATCAATAACCATTGTGGATATTTCAATTTTAGATGCTTGTTAAAAAGTTCGCTTATCAGTGATGAATATCGAATAAACAATAATGAAAGTATACCAGCAAAAATTCCAAGTATAATGAAAAGATAAAAGTCCTGATAAGCTCCGATATCTGCATGTGAAAATTGAAATGTTGGAGTATCCCCTAGAAATATACGTGAAACAACACTGGCAGTCACGGAAGCCAGTATTAAAGCCGAGAATGTAGCTGTGTGAAAATCGTTAAGCAAGACTACTTCGAGTGCAAAAAATATTCCACCAAGTGGTGTGTTAAAAACTGCTGAGATTGCAGCTCCAGCCCCAGCAGCAGTAAACATCCTTCTACGCTGGTCGGAAAGATCAAATAGTTGTCCAAGTTTACTCGCGACTCCACCACCTATTTGAGCGGCAGGTCCCTCGGGACCAACGGTACCACCAGAACCAATTGATATTGCCGGAGCAATTGCATGAAAAAGAGTTGTCCTAAATGGGATATAGCCGCCACGTGTTGAGACTGCTTTAATTACATCAATTACACCCTTTCTCTTTGCAGTTTTAGGAAAGAAAACTATCATCAAACTTTGGAGCAACATTCCAATTATAGGAATAGCAATCACAACACCAAGCCCTATGAATAGGAATTTACTTAGTACAAAATCAAAAAAGAAATATTGGAAGAAGTGAATAAGTTTGTGAAAAAGCACGGCGGCCAAGCCAACAGAAGCCCCAGTAATTATTGCAAGAATCGAAAAGACTGTATATTCAGGATATTCATTCTTAGAGAAAAAATTCTGTGTTGCATATCTGGCACTGCTTATTCCACTTTTAATTCGTTTTCCGAGGCGCCATATTTTTAACTTATCATTCAACATTTAACGTAACACTAGTTCTTTGAATATAAAATTTTGCCACCTACAATTGTCATATTAACTTTGGTCTTCAGTAGTTCATCATTTGGGATATTTAAAATGTCATTTGTTAAAACTGTGATATCTGCCAATTTCCCAATTTCAAGTGAACCTAATTTATCATCTTGGAATGCTGCATAAGCTCCGTTAATTGTATATGATTTCAGAGCTTCTATTCTGGTCATCTTTTCATCTGGAAAAAATGTTTCCCCATTCGGAAGTTGGCGAGTAACAGAAGCAAAGTAATTTTCAATTGTATTTACACTTTCAACTGGTGCATCAGTTCCATTACAAATAAGAGCACCGCTATCAATGAGCTTTCTCCAAACATAAGAAGTTCTCTTCGCTCGCTCACGCCCTAAACGTTTTCTTACAAAAATTGCATCCGAGGTTGCATGAATGCCCTGCATTGCTGCAATTACTTTTAACTCGGCAAAACGGGGGATGTCCTTTCTGGTAAGATGTTGAGCGTGCTCAATCCTCCAACGTAAATCTGTTTTGTGGGGATTAAGCTTGAATTCCTTTTCGTACACATTCAATATTTCTCTATTCCCTTTATCACCAATTGCATGTGTGCACATTTGGAATCCATTTTCAATAGCAATCTTTGCGGTTTTTCTTAAGTTGCTAATTGGGGTTACATTTAAGCCAGTATGGTTTGGTAAATCTGAATAATCACTTAACATCCAAGCCCCTCTTGAGCCAAGTGCCCCATCAATATATTTTTTGATTGCTCTAACAGTTAAATGATTCTCTCCGTAATTTAATATTTTGTAATCAGCAATTCTTTTTTCAAGCTCTTTGTTGTCTGCGGAAATCATAACATTAAGTCGTATTGGTATTCTTCCAGAATCAATTTGATCTTTGAAAAAATCAATCTCATCAAATGTTGAACCGGCATCTTGAAAAGATGTTATTCCATATTTTAAGCACTCTTCAATTGCAAGTTGTACTACTTTTTCTCGATGAGTATTTATTTCTCTTTCTGTTCTGTTATCCAACTGTTTTTGATACACTTTATAGATAAGTGACATTGCATCTTCCTCAAATACTCCTAGAATGTTATTTAAAGAATCGCGAACTATTCTTCCACCTCTTGGATTTTTTGTTGAGGCATCTATTTTAGCAATATCCATTGCGTATTTATTGGTAAATAGAGCATGCCCACTAGCATGAGTTAGCAGAACCGGATTATATGGAGTAGCTGAACTTAAGACTTTATGATATGGATACCCTTCACTATTTTCTTCCGGAACTGGATCCCATTTTTCTTGATGCCAGCCTCTGCCAATTATCCATGCCCCTGGTCTTGCTTTTTCAGCTGCTTCAGCAACTAGAGCTATAACTCCATCCCAATTTAATGCCTTGCTTAAATCGAGTTTAATTTTTGATTCGCCAAGTGATAAAAAATGAGCGTGGCTTTCAAAAAAACCAGGCATTACAAATTTTCCTTTTAAGTCAATTACCTTTGTATTCTCACCTATTTTTTCACTTATTGATTTCGTAGTTCCAATGTTTTGAATTGTATCAGCTTTTATTGCAATTGCTTCAACTTTTGGAATACTTTCATCCATTGTTATAATATTGCCGTTGATTAAAACTAAATCAGGAGAATTATCACTTACTGGTTCACATGCAATTAAAATTACAAAAGCGATTCCGAATAAAGGAAGAAAATACTTATTCATAATAATATCCAAAAATTTGTTTATTTAATGTGTAAAGTTACTGACTTATGTAAATAATTGGAATAAGAATAATCTGCATGCTCTTTTATTTAGTTTCTTGTAACACAGACCTACCTTCCGTTAGGCAAGGTTAGAAATCTGTGTTGTAAAAACAAATATTACTTTAACTCCAGATTACATTATATACAGATTCTAATTACACTAAAAACAAAAAACGCAGATTACTACCAAGGGCATTCCTTTGGAATAATCTGCGCTACGGGAAGTTAATACTCACAAATAAAAAATCCCAATACAGATAAGCTGGATTGGGATTTAAAGATAAATCTTAAATTTAAATATTCTAGAAAACGAAACTTATACCAACATTGACAGTCTCGAAAGTTAGAGGAGCTTCTTCACCACTTTGATTAAAAGGCCAGTTCATATGCTCTTTACGTAGTAAATAATATCCATATTGATATGCTGCTTTAAGTGCAAAACTAAAAATTGGGCCAAGTACTGGAGAGCCATCAATCAGGTCATCGGTAAAATAACCTAAAATATTGTAGCCAACTTGAGACACAATAAAACTTCCTGACCAATACCAAAAAAGGTGTCGTCTGTAAACTACTGAAGTTTCATAATAAACATTTGCCTGTAATGAGGAAATGAGCTCCACTTTTAATCCATAATTCCCTTTATCACCAAATCGGAAAGTACCATAATAATCATCCAAAATTGCAGCATCATGCTCAATATTTTCAACGCTATCTGGGTTCGTTTGATTTACATAATCATCCAACTTAGTCCAAACAAAATCTTGCGAAACATAAGGAATAATGGAAAGAAAGGATCCACCGTAACCAACTCCATCGCGTGAACCAAATCCAAAACGATATGAATCGGTTAAAATTTTATCTTCATTTGAAGAATATTCTTGCTGGGTCGAAGATAGATACCCAACGTATACATATCTTTCAGTTAAATCGACTAAAATATTATTGAAATTCTTCTGCTCACTTTTACCAAGCTTAATATCCCAATTTCCAACATTAGCAAACTCACCAATTACATTTTCATGTTTTGGTGTACCAAGTCCATAATTAATCTCTATCATTGGACGAGATTGATAGATAAAGTCTAAAACGTTACTATCTATATATTCTGTATAACCACTTTCGTTATCCTGCGCTAAAAGAAAACTTGTGATAAAAAAGAAAATTAAAAATGCAGCTCGTTTCATAAGGTCCCCAAAATTTTTTTTAATTTTTGTTCTTCTCTTCAACTGCAAGTAAAAGAGTTTCTAATAAAAACTCATTTTTTACTGGTTTAGTTAAAAAGTAATTGACACCTGCTTTATATGCTTCGGTTCTATCTCGTTGATAAGCATGTGCTGTTAAAGCAACTATAGGAATATCTTTATACTTATCTATTTGTTTAATCTCTCTGGTTAATTGAAGGCCATCCTTTTCCCCTCTCAATGAAACATCCATTAAAATCAAATCAAACTCATAATTCTCTAGTTTTTCATAAAAAGTATCCGCCGAATTACACATCTCGAGGTCAAAGCTTCTCTTTAAATAAAGAGCGAGAAATTTCTGGCTATCTTCGTCATCTTCAACAACCAATAGTTTTCTTTTTTGAGTTTCCATACTCATTTTCCAATTCCTACTTAAATTACTTTTTTCTATGCAGTGAAAATACCACAATCCTTATAAAATTAAAAGATACTGTTGTTAATAAACGGTTAAAATTTTATCAAGGTCCTTTCTCTTTATATTAGGAACCATTGTTCCTTTCTCTGGATATCCTGCCACAACTATAAGAAATGGAGTTTCATTGTTGGGTCTATTTAAAATTTCGGATAAAAATTTCATCGGACTTGGAGTATGAGTGAGTGTTGCAATTCCGACATTATGTAATGCGGTCAGTAATAGTCCGGTAGCTAAACCAACCGATTCTTTTATATAATAATTCTTTTCTCTTTCTCCATCACTTTTTACTTTATATTTTTCTTCAAATACAACAATTAAGTATGGAGCTATTTCTAGAAATGGTTTATATTCGTTAGTTTCAAATTGCTCAAGGTCTTTAAGCCATTCTTCTGGTGCTCTGTTTGAGTAAAACTCTTTCTCCTCTTTTTCAGCTGCAATTCTAATTTGCTTTTTTATTTCTGGATCCATAACTAAAACAAAATGCCACGGTTGTTTGTTTGCCCCACTGGGTGCTGTGCTTGCGGTCTTAATCGCATTCTTAATTACTTCAATAGGAATTGGCTCTGAAGAGAAAGTTCTCACGGTTCTCCGACTATCCATTTTTTCAAAAAAGATTTCTGAATTTTTAACCAATTGATCATCTGAAATTTTTGTAGGTGTATTTAATAAAATATGTTTTTCTTTTTTCATTTGTTAGTGTCTTATATTTTTCAATATTTACAAAATTATATGATTGATAATTTCTGCTCAATTAGAGAAAAGGAATTTTAGAAATCCAAAACAATTAAAATATTTTCATTCCGGAAAAATGCGGAAGATCTATTTTTTACGGAGAGAATAGCAAATGTTTTTTGTAGTTGCCAATTTATACTTACATTCACTCTATATAGAGTTTGTTAAGTTCTTTCATACTTCCCGGATCTCCAATTACAGTAATTCTATCCCCTTCAAGTATTTGCGTATTTCCCTTTGGAACAATTATCTCTCCTCCTCGTTGAAGAATTGCAACAAGGCACCCACTAGGAAATTTAATCTCCCTTAATTCTTTATTAATAAATAATTCAGTTTTCTTTCCTTTCGCAATATGAAGAGCCTGGAAGTTATCATCATGAAGCAAAGCTTCTTTTAATTCTTGTTCATCTTTTGCAGAATTCCACTCCTCTACAAAAGAATCATCATCAACGCGGCCGGCTATTTGTGCTAATATCCTTAAGTGCTGGGTAGGATCTTTTTCGGGACTAATTAAAAAGAATACTGCTGCAACCCTTTGAACATCTTCTTCTTTGTAAGTTAAGGGATTAAATATTGGAATATCAATTCCATTTTTAACTCGCATTAAAACAAGCATCGAATGCTCAATTCCAGCACACCTAAAGTGAGGAAGTGCAACACCATGTGTTACAGGTGTGGCGCCAACACGAGTTCCTTCCATTATTCGCTTAACAATTTCTTCAGAGGAGAGTGGAATATATTTAGAAACCAAATTAGCTGATAAATTAACAGCTTCAGAAAAAGTGATATCCTCATTTAAATCGAAAACTTTACTCTCCGTAACTATTTTATCAAAAGGGTCTCCCTTTCGTAAACCCTTCTCTTTTAATATCCCTCTTAGTTCTGTGTCAAGTCCTTTGAATCTTTGTTGACCAAGACGTTCAAAAATATGATAGATTGCACCGTTCCTTTCAACTTTTCCTCGGGCATAAAACCAATACCATAACCCACCAGTTATAACAAGTCCAGAAGAAAATATTATTGGAAGTGAT
>Ga0164315_10002769_pt1 | contig 13512 bp, 10 predicted proteins | sample GuaBasSedimGuay6_FD_113737 | JGI IMG/M metagenome (GOLD analysis project Ga0164315, IMG submission 113737) | Subseafloor sediment microbial communities from Guaymas Basin, Gulf of California, Mexico - Guay6, Core 4569-2, 0-3 cm | ecosystem: Environmental > Aquatic > Marine > Hydrothermal vents... | reverse complement strand
ACTAACATGGCATCAGCAATGAGTGTTGTGCGGTGTTTTTCCAGGACATAGTATTTGATTTGTAAAAGTTAAGATTGTTTGTTATTATAGCATTTTTTATTTAATTATGCAAAGGTCTCATATAAGTTTTGAAATTGCTATAATTATCATTTTTTTCTTATATTGTTATGGTTACCGTTGCTCTTAAAAAACAAAAATCTCAAAATTCAAATAAAAAAAAAGGTAGATGGGCATGATTTTGAAAATAAATTGTGTGCTATTGCGAGCGAAAAAAGTCTATCTAAACAATGGTTGAGTTCTGATGATTAAAAATTAATGGCATATAATTTAAACATACGAGAAGAAGAGTTAAAAAACAAAGTAGCACAAGATTATTTTTGGCTGTATGACAACACCAAAATAATCGGTGATGTTGATTTTTGTGTTGCTATGCACCAAAGTGCATCTGATCTTTTGGAACATCAAAGTTTGTTGTGGGCGGAGGCTAAAAAAGGCAAAGCCGACATATATAAATCATTCGTCCAGCTAATCTTAACTATTGGCAAAGCCCGCACATTTGATAAATTCTTGCCACCTGTTATGCTCGGAGCCTTTGATGCGACAAAAATCGGCTTTATCCCCTATAACGATATTCAAGAGATTTTTTATCTTAATGATTTTAATTGGAGCGTTACCCCATCTTGTCACGACTCTCGTGAGTTTAATCTGCTTTTGCAAAAAGTGCATCGTATTTTGGATAAAAATACATTTGTTTTTAATTACGAAAAAGACGACAAAGAGCTTAAAAATTTTATTAAAACCAATTTTATTGTTGGCAAATTTGGCATAACAAAAACTCAGATTGACAAAAATAATTTTATTGTAATTTATAACAAATGGTTGCAAACTGTTAAACCGACAATTATTGTCAACTGGGATATTGCCAAAAAAAACAGAATTATTGATGGCGATTTTTATCTTGCTGATTTACTATCAATTGAAAACGAAACCTTAAAAGAAAAACTTTTTGTGTTGTTGAAAAATGATAAATACGAACTTGACAGAAAAATTGACGAGTTAGGAATGTTTAGCTCAAAACAAGCCACATTTACCGACAAACAAATAGCCCATAATGAATTTTGGCTAAAATATGAGAGACCGCCCAGAGAAGAGTATTGGGACTATATTATCAAACGCCGAGATTTGTTGGTGCCACAAGATATTCGCGAACGCAAGGGTAGTTTTTTTACCCCCAGGATTTGGGTCGAGTTATCACAAAAATATTTAAGCGATGTATTGGGAGAAAACTGGCAAGATGAATATTATATTTGGGACTGTGCCGCAGGCACTGGCAATCTTTTAACCGGGCTTAGCAATAAATATAATATCTATGCTTCAACCTTAGACACCCAAGATGTTGAGGTGATGAAAGATCGCATAAAAAATGGGGCAAATCTTTTGAGCTCCCATGTTTTTGCTTTTGATTTTTTAAACGATGATTTTGACAAATTACCAGAGTCGCTCCAAGAGATTATCAACGACAAAGAAAAAAGAGAAAAATTAGTAGTTTATGTCAATCCGCCTTATGCCGAAACCAATGCTAAAAAAGGAACCAAAAAAGGAAAAGAAGTAGGGAAAAGTGGTGTAAATTTAACAAAACAACGACATATATATGACGAATTTATGGGCAAAGGAAAGCGAGAATTATATTCACAATTTATGGCTAGAATTTACAACGAAGCAAAAGACTGTAATATCGCAATTTTTTCAAAATTAAAAATTTTCAATGCTCCCTTTTATAAAATTTTTAGAAATAATTTTTTAGCAAAATTAGAAAAATGTTTTATAGTTCCAGCGGATACATTTGATAATGTAAAAGGACAATTTCCAATAGGTTTTCAAATTTGGGATACAAGCAAAAAAGAAAAATTTAAACAGATTTGTGCTTATGTTTACGATAAAACAGGTAGGCTTACCTGCAACAAATGGTTTTATTCCTACGAAAATGTAAAATATATAAATAATTGGATTATAGAAAAACGACAAAAAAACATAAAAAATAACATTGCCAAAATATTTAGTGTTGGAAGCGACTTTCAACACCAAAGTTATTGTAGGCTAAATAGTCAAAACATACCAAAACAAGCAGGCTTTACAATAATTGATGTTTGTCAGCAAAACATTGTTGAATGTTATGTTTATTTTGCCGTCCGCCATTGCATCAAAGCCACTTGGTTAAATGATAGGGATCAGTTTTTATACCCTCATGAGCCATCAAAAAACAAAGCTTTGACAAGGGGACATGTCCCCTTGTTAGAAAACAATAATAGCTGGCAAACAGATATTGAATTTCAAAATGATTGTCTATCTTTTACTTTGTTTCATAGTCAAAATAGAATTTCAGCAAAAGACGGCACCAACCATTGGATACCTTTCACCGAAGTTGAGGTTAATGCAAAAGAAAAATTTGCCAGCTCCTTTATGACTGATTTCATAAACGGCAAAATAAAACCAGAGAAAAACCCTGGCTTGTTTGATGATAAAAACCAAAAAGATGTTAAAAAATTAGAATTTTCAGCAGAGGCAAAACAGGTTTTTGATGCCGGAGAAAAGTTATGGAGTTATTATCACCAGCAAAATAATAACAATGTAAATGCTTCCGTTTATGATATTCGCGAACACTTTCAAGGACGAGGCAAAGCAGGCCGCATGAATAACAAAAGCGATGATGAAAAATATATGGAGTTGATTAAAAACTTGCGAGAAAATTTGAAAACCCTCGCCCAAAAAATTGAACCAAAAGTTTATGAGTATGGTTTTTTGAAAAAATGAACAATTCCCCTCCTATGAGACTGTGAGACAACTAAAACATAAGCAATTACCAAACAAAAAAGAATTCCGTCATTGCGAGAAATTCGCCACAAGGCGAAGACAGAAGCAATCTCGTAGGGTGTTACACTAAACCTGTGACAAAAGCAAAACCCAAAGCATAAAGAGCGTATAATAACACGAGATTGCCGCGGCGGTTTAATTACCTGATATTGTGCCATTTTTTCGTCCGCCTCGCAATGACTGATTCTTTTTTTGTGGTTTTGTGGAATTTGGGCGGATATGATAATCCGCCCCTACGGTTTTATGATTTATATGTTTATTGATTTACTTTAAAAATGAAAATACTGGGAATTGAAAGCTCTTGTGATGATACAGGCATTGCTATTTATGACGAGCAAGATGGCATAATCGCTAATTGTTTGCATAGTCAAATTGAACTTCATAATGAATATGGTGGTGTGGTGCCGGAGCTTGCCTCGCGTGATCATATTCGTAAATTATCTTTGTTGTTGAAAGAGGCTTTAAAAATCGCCGATATAGATAAACAACAAATTGATGCGGTATCCTATACCAAAGGTCCAGGGTTGGTTGGGGCTTTGTTGACAGGGGTCGCATTCGCTAAAAGTTTTGCATTTGCTTTGGAAAAACCTGCCATTGCGGTTAATCATTTGGAGGGGCATATAATGGCATCTATGTTGGCGGATAAAAAGCCAAAATTCCCGGCTTTGGTTTTGTTGGTTTCAGGCGGACATACGATGTTATTGCAGGTTAAGAATTTCGGGGAATATAAATTATTGGGTGAGAGTTGTGATGATGCCGCAGGGGAGGCATTTGATAAAACTGCCAAATTATTGGGGTTGCCGTATCCCGGTGGTGCGATTTTATCCAAACTAAGCGAGAAAGGCAAAAAATTAAATATAAAATTTCCCCGACCGATGATAAAAAAAGATAATTTTGATTTTAGTTTTAGTGGTTTAAAAACTGCAGTTTTGTTATATACTCAAAAACAAAAAACTATTAGTGAGCAGGATAAATCTGACATAGCAAAAGAGTTTCAAAATGCGGTGGTTGAGGTGTTAACTTATAAAACTTTAAAAGCAAGCCAAAAAACAGGCATAAAAAATATTATAATAGCAGGCGGAGTTGGAGCAAATAAACAATTAAGGCTAAATATGAAAAATACATTTACCAAAATAGGCGGAGAGGTTTTTTATCCGCCATTGAAATATTGCACTGATAATGCAGCGATGATAGCTTATGCAGGCTTTCGTCATTTTAAAAATAATAATATTGACAAAGATTTGGGTATTGCGGCACAACCTCGGTGGCAGTTATGAAATACGCTTTGGTTACAGGGGCAACAGGGGCAATCGGCGAGGCAATAGCCAAACAATTATCATCCGATGGTTTTTTTGTCTTTGTGCATTATATGAATAACCAAAATAAAGCTTGTCAAATAGTTCAAAAAATTAAAAGTTTAGGAGGCTGTGCAGAGGCTGTGCAGTTTGATATAAGCGACAATAAACAAACAAAAACGGCGATTGAAAAAATAAACAAAAAATATCTTATTTCTGTTTTAATCAATACTGCCGGAATCAACGATGATGCACCGATGATGGGGATGAAAAATAATCAATGGACTGATATAATAAATACTAATCTCAATGGATTTTTTAATGTAACCTCTAATCTTTTAATGCCGATGTCATTATCAAGATGGGGGCGAATTATCTCAATCTCATCCGTAGCAGGGGTTATCGGCAACCGTGGACAAACCAATTATGCCGCCTCTAAAGCCGGGATTATAGCTGCCTCAAAATCTTTGGCAAAAGAGATGGCAAAAAAAGGCATAACTGTCAATACTGTCGTGCCGGGAATTATAAAATCACCGATGAGTGATAAAGTATTTGATGATAAACTTATAAAAAATTTGGTGCCTGCCAACAGAGCTGGCACAGCAGATGAGGTAGCCTATTTGGTGTCGTTTTTATGCTCGGAAAAAGCCGATTATATCAACGGACAAGCTATCAATATTAACGGTGCTATGATATGACAATAAACAACAAAATAACTGCCAAACAAGCAAGATTTAACGCCCAAAAAATCGCTCTGTCGCCTTTTACATTTCAAGCAGTGCAGGTTGCCAAAAAAAAAGGAATTTTAAAATTTTTACAAGAACACCAACAGGGATTAGAGACGACACAGATTAGCCAAAAATTAAATATATCAGAATATGGCATAACTGTTTTATTGGAGTCTTGTTTGAGTATTGATGTGGTTGAGTTAAAAGATAATAAATGGTTTTTATCCTTGACGGGATTTATGTTTGTCAAGGATGAGATGACAAAAGTTAATCTGGATTATGCAAATGATGTTTGTTATCAGGGTTTGTTTAATTTGGAGCAATCAATTGATAAGAGAAAACCCGCAGGATTAGAAGTTTTTGATAAAGATAAAAAATATGAGACAATTTATCCATTATTGAAAAACTTGCCAGAGCCTGCCAAAACAAGTTGGTTTAATTTTGATCACTTTTATTCTGATAATTCATTTGCCAAAATTTTGCCGATTATTATTAAAAACAAAGCAATAAAATTATTGGATGTTGGTGGCAATACTGGTAAATTTATCAAAAAAGCTCTTGAATATGATAACGCCTCAAAAGTTGCGATGGCAGACTTACCGCAGCAGATAAAAACCGCCCAAGAGGGTTTATTAAAAAACAAAAAAGTCAAATATTATCCTTTAAATGTCTTGGATGATTTTGAACTTGATGAGAGTTATGATGTTATATTTTTTAGTCAGTTTTTAGACTGCTTTGCCGACGAGCATATTCCTATTATCTTAGAAAAATTTAAAAAATATCTTACTAAAAATGGCAAAATATATATCTTAGAAACATTTTGGGACAACCAAAAATATGAAGAGGCATCATTTTGTATCGTCAATACTTCATTATATTTTACTGCTATGGCAAATGGTTATTCTCGGATGTATAAACTCACAGATTTTGAAAATTTTATCAAACAAGCGAATTTGAAAATTAGCAACAAAATTGAAAATATAGGTTTTGGACATACATTAATAGAGTTGAGAAAAATCTGATCGGTATCTAACAAGGGGGCATGCCCCCTTGTCAAAACTGACTTCATTGGTTGATTTTGGATACTTAATGCAGGACTTCCTTAAAAACTTGACTTATATTTTTGTTATGTTAAAATACTAACTTTTTTACTAAATTATTATGAAACATTTAATTATATACAGTCATCTCAACCCTAAGAGTTTTACCAAAGCTGTGGCAGATGAGGTGCAAAAGGTTATCATCGCAAAAGGTGATGAGCTAAAATTTATTGATTTATATGGCGATAAATTTAATCCGGTGCTTGAATTTGCTGATATTCAATATTCATTTATGGGGGCAGATGCTCCGGATGATGTTAAAAAATATCAAGATATGATAGATTGGGCTGAAAATATTATTTTTGTATATCCTCTGTGGTGGAGCCAAATGCCTGCGATGTTAAAAGGTTTTATTGATCGAATATTTAGCAATGGTTACGCTTATGAATATACTGAAACCGGGGCGCAAGGATTATTATCTGGCAAAACAGCTCATTGCATTATAAACGCCGGCAATCCAAACGAAATCCTTCAAAAAATTGGTATGGATAGTGCGATTAAAACTGTCAATGAAACTGGTATTTTTGGATTCTGTGGAATGCAATCCAAAACAACTATTTTTGGTAATGTTGCTATGGGTAGTAATGATGAAAGAGTGCAATACTTAAACAATATAAAAAATATTATCTAGTGAATTCACACAATACAACTTTATCCATAATGTTATTGTTGTTGCTGGTGTTATCAGTTACAGTGGTTCATTCAAGAAGTTTAATTGACAGAGTTATGGTAACGGTAAATTCCGATGTAATTTTATCGTCCGACATAAAGTATGCTAAGAGTTCGGTTCTAAAATTAGCAAATTCTAAAAAATTACTAAAAAATAAATCATTAGATAACGTCATCCAACAACTTATTAACAATAAATTGCAAGTCCAATACGCTAATAAACATGGCATAAAGTCATCAGTTGAGGAAACAGACGAGATGATAAAAAAAATTGCTAAATCAAATAACATAACAGTTAAAAAATTACACTCTGATATCACATCCAAGGGCATGGACTACAACAGGTTTCGTCAAAGTATAGCAGAACAGTCGGTAATCCAAAGATTGCAAAATACGATAATTCAATCTAAAGTGGCTATTGCCGAGCAAGAAATCAATCAGGTTATCAAAAAAAGAAATAAAAAAGTTATCTCAAATATAAAGATCAATCTTATTCATGTTTTAATTCCAAAAGACGACGAGAATCAAAATTTATCCTATGGTATCAGAAAAAAATGGCAAGAAGGGCAGGATATAAAATCTTTTGTTAACAACCCAAATTTAGAGATTAAAAAATTAGGTTGGCAAGATAAGTCAAGCCTTCCTGTGGTTTTATATGATGCGGTGTTTGCTTTGAATAAAGGTGATGTAAGTGAGGTTATAAAACTTGCCAACGGTTTTCATATTTTAAAAGTTATTGACAAAAGAGGAGGGGGCAGCAAAAAAGAAACGCAATTGAAAGCAAGACATATTTTAATCAGAGCAAGCAGAGATAGTGATGTTAAGGCTATTGCTCGTCAAATTACTGATATTCGTACTCAGATTATAAATGGTAAGGATTTTGCCATGATGGCAGCAGAATTTAGCGAGGATCCTGGTTCTGCCAAAAAAGGAGGTGATCTTGGTTGGTTCTCACAAGGCTCCATGGTGGCTGAATTTGAAAAAACTGCATATTCATTAAAAATAAATCAGATTAGCAATCCTTTCATTACTGAATATGGCTTCCATATTCTACAAGTTACTAACAAAAGAGACATAGATATTGACAACAAAAAATTAAGAGAAAAAATAAAAAAACAAATTTATGCCAAAAAAGCAGCCATCGCCCTTGAAGAATGGCAAAAAACAATACGAGTTGGTGCTTTTATAAAAATTATGGAATAAAAGTAAAAAGTCTCTTAAAAAAAATAAACACAAAAATAAAGTGGTTGGGGTATGATATGCGGATGAATTTACAAAATAAGTATGTCAAAAAAATCCTAAGTGCCTCGGTATATCAGGTTGCCATCGAAACCCCATTAGATTTGGCAAAAAATCTATCATCTCGTTTTGGCAACAAGATATTCTTTAAACGAGAAGACTTGCAAAGTGTTTTTTCTTTTAAGTTACGCGGAGCCTTTAATCGCATTTATCAGCTCTCCAAAAAACAAAATATTAAAGGCGTTATAACCTCGTCTGCGGGCAATCATGCCCAGGGAGTTGCCCTATCTTGTTTGAAATTAAAAATCCCGGCGACCATTGTTATGCCTTTAACTACCCCTGTAATCAAAATTGAGGCAGTTAAAGCCCTAAAAGCTAAAATAATTCTAATAGGTGATAGTTATGATGAGGCACATCTTGGTGCTTTAAAAATCCAAAAAGAGCAAAATCTATCTTTTATTCATCCATTTGATGATCCTGATACCATCGCAGGACAAGGCACTATTGCCACAGAAATTTGTAACCAAAGTCGCGAAAATGATTATATTTTTGTGCCAGTTGGTGGCGGTGGGCTTATCGCAGGAATTGCCGTATATATTAAATATCTATATCCTGAAACTAAAATTATAGGTGTAGAACCCACTGATGCGAATGCTATGTTGCTATCTTTAAAAGCAAAAAAAAGAGTGAATCTTGATAAAGTAGGAATGTTTGCCGATGGAGTTGCTGTTAAAAAAGTAGGAGCAGAAACTTTTAAAATATGTCAGCAATTTGTCGATGAGATTATAACTGTGGACACCGACCAGATGTGTGCCGCCATTAAGGACATCTTTAATGATACCAGAGCCTTGATGGAGCCTGCAGGGGCCTTGGCTGTGGCAGGAGCAAAGAAATATATAAACGAGCATAAATTAAAAAATAAAAAAATAATTGTTATCAATAGTGGTGCTAACTTGAATTTTGATAGAATGAGGCATATTGCCGAGAGAACCGAAATTGGCGAGCAACAAGAAATATTGTTGGTAGTTAATATTCCAGAACAAGTTGGTAGTTTTCGTAAGTTTTGTAAAATAATCAATAACCACAGTATCAGTGAATTTAATTACCGTTATGCAAAAAAAACAGAGGCCCAAATTTTTGTGGGAATCAAAATAAAAGCCACGGATAAAAATAAAAAAAGAATCATCGATAGTTTGCAAAAAAATAATTATAAAACAGAAGATATAACCAATAATGAGATGGCAAAATTACATATAAGATATATGATAGGTGGACGAGCATTAAATGTCACAGATGAGAAAATATTCAGATTCCGTTTTCCAGAAGTTGCAGGATCTCTGTTAAAATTTTTAAATTTTCTCGGCAAAGAATGGAATATTAGCCTTTTTCATTATCGCAATCACGGTTCTGATTTTGGGCGAGTTTTGGTGGGAATTCAAGTGCCAAAAATAGACAATATCAAGTTTAAAAAAGCCTTAGATGATTGTGGTTTTGAGTTTGTGGAAGAAACAGATAATATAGCCTATAAAAAATTATTAAAATGAGAATCCGCTATAATTTAGCCTTTACCCTAATAGAGCTTTTGATAAGCCTTGCTATAATATCTATAATAATATCTATGGCAGTTTTAAGCATTCGCACTGCAAGTCCTGAGGAAGATTTAAAAGATTTTGCTCAAAAAATGGCAAATAAAATGGAATATGCTATGGAGAGAGCAGAGCTTAGCATGACAAGTTACGGCATAACTTTTAATGATGAAAATTACTATTTTGTTGTGCTTGATGAAAATAATAAGTGGCAAGTGTTATCAGATAGCAAATATTTAAAATTGCAAAACTTAGAAAAAAAATATATAATAACCGCAGAATATCCGTCAGGTGAATTAAACTTCAAAACCAAAGCAGATGATGAAGAAATTGACATTTTTGGAAAAAAGGACGATAAAGAAGAAAAGCCCATTGAGCCACGAATTTATTTTTTTGCTGATGGAGAATTTATGCCAGATTTTATTTTGCATATAGTTGACAACGATAACGAAATTGAAGCGACTATTGAACCTGACGAATATAAATTATTCAAAATTACAACAGATGATATACTATGAGACCTTTGCATAAAACAAAAGATAATCTATACGATTCAAATCAAAAACCCGTTCTTAGGTCTGTTTTTTCTGTGGCAAATACTTTACAGGTTTCGCACAAAATACTGAAAAATACCACTGATAATATTAGGGAGTGTGAAGATAAATTAAAAAATATATCTGATTTATTGTCAAGCAAAAATATGCTAAGTGAGCAGTTTATCTCTCGTCAAATTTATCAATTATTAAATGTTGTATCTGCTACCAAACCCATAAAAGACATCACATTGTTACAAAATATTAGCGATATAACAGACAATTTTTATAGTTTTTTGGATATCAACGTAACAGAAAAACAAATATCTCCTTTGGTGTTTTTAAAACCTATAAATAAAATTCGTCAAGATCTTGATTTAAAGCCAATTTTAGATTTTGATTTGTTTCATCCACTATTACCTGCAAAATATGTTCCGCCCAAAACAGATCAGCTCCAATATTGTGCAAAAAAACAAAGAATGAAGTTTGTCAGAGCCTTAATATCTTTTTATCAAGACGAAAAAAACGAGCAGGCACAAGCAGAATTATCAGCTGTTTTTACAAAATGTGCAAAAAAATCTACCAGTTTAAAAGCACAAGATTTTTGGCAAGTATCACAGGCAAGTTTATTAAGCGACAACATTGAATTTAAAAATAAAAACAAATTACTGGCAAAAATTGAAAAACTTATATCAAGATTAGCCCACTCATCAGAGAGCAAGTTTAACGATATTATCGCAGATAAGTTATATCGTCTTTTTTTGTATAAGATAGCAATAGCAGAAAATAAAAACGAATTACAGCAATATTTATACGACAAACATGACTTAGAGTTATTTTTGCCAGATAATGATGTTTTGCAACAAAACGAACAAGATTTGCGTTCGTTGTCATTTTTAAATGGTGATAAAAAAAATAAAACAGAAATTGATGATGTTTGTAACAATACACAAAATATCCTACAAGCCTATATCAATAAAGATAACAATAATCCTCTTAACTTAAAGCACCTTAAAAACAATCTCAAAGAAGTATCTAGATATGTTGCGACAACATCAGGCAATGATGATTTTTTAGATGATTTGGCAGATATGGAATATGATTTGGAACAACTTGCAAACAAGAATGATGATAATGATAATAATGATGAAATTGTAACTAAATCTTGGCAAGAAATATTAAACAAATTTAATGTTTTTATAGACAGTTTTTTTGCAAAAAAAGAGACTTTTGTAGCAGAAGATATAGCAAGCATTAGAGAGAATTTATTAGAAGCACAAGAAAGTATAAGAGTCACACCGGTTGATGGTTTACAAGATTACCCAACCAATCCTGTTTTTAGTGCAGATAATGATAGTGATGTGAATTTTTCAGAAACTAAGAGCGAAGATAATCTGGATCAATATATTCATATAACATTGGAGCAACTACAAAATATAAGTAAAATTACTACAAATTTTAAAAAAAACAAATATCTTGAGGTCGCAGAAATTGATAATATCTACGATTCTTTTGACAAGATATATAATGGAGCTATGGTCATCAATGAGAAAAAAATAATCAAATATAGCAAAGCTATGAAAGAATTATTTTACTCAATCAAGACAGGTAAAAACCAAACAGACAACAAGATATTAGATTTTTTACAAGAATCTCTTGCTATCTTGCCTCTTTTTCTCGCCCAATTAGGGTCTGAGCAACCACCATTGTTATCAAACATTGATGACTCTATTTTGCAAATACACAAAACAACTAAATCTTAAAAAATGTCATCCTGTAGTGCCTCTCAAAATAAAATTAAACAAAGATTAAATTATCTCAAAACGGCAAATAATAAAGCATTCAACTATAAAATAGGCTTAGAAAAAGAAAGTCTGAGGGTTGATAAAAATGGTTTTTTATCCAACAAAGCTCATCCTGATGCCCTAGGCCAGTCTTTTACCAACTCTTTTATAACAACTGATTTTTGTGAAAGTCAGTTAGAACTTATTACTCCTCCTTTGCATAACATAGATAAATCTTTACAATTTTTAACCGATCTACATTCTTTTGTGTATAAAAATATAACAAAAGAACAAGAGATATTATGGGCATCATCTATGCCATGTATTATTGCAGACGAAGAACATATTCCAATTGCTACATATGGCAAGTCAAATCAGGGTATGATGAAACATATTTATCGGCAAGGATTGGCTCTGCGATATGGCAAACTTATGCAAACAATTACCGGAGTGCACATTAATTTTTCTTTCTCAGATATATTTTGGCAAGAGTTATCAAGGCTTGAAAATAGCAACCAAAATATACAAGATTTTATAACATCTAATTATATGTCAGGCATTCGTAACATGCAAAAAATGGGTTGGTTAATTCCATATTTATTCGGTAGCTCGCCTGCTATTTGTAAGTCTTTTTTACAAGGGGCACCGACAAAGTTAAAAATATTAGATGATAGCACTTATTATCATCCATATGCCACATCTTTGCGAATGGGAGACATAGGTTATCAAAATAACATTGAAAGCAAGAATGGTTTTAAGGCAAATTATGATAATTTGGCTAAGTATATTCAAGGATTGCAACAAGCCATAAACACAAGATGCCAAAAATATAACGATTTATCAATTATAAAAAATAATAAATACCAGCAATTAAATTCTAATATCTTACAAATTGAAAACGAATATTACAGCACAGTTCGCCCCAAACAAATATGCGAACTCAACCAGAGCCCAAATCTGGCGCTCAAAGAAAATGGAATACTATATGTAGAATTAAGATCATCGGATGTAGATTTATTTAGCCCCATAGGAGTGAATCGCAACCAGTTATATTTTGTGGTTTTGTGGATTTATTACTGCACCCTAAAACATAGTAACAATTTATCCGCACAACAAAAAAAAGAAATTGACGAGAACGAGATAAAAGTTGCTCATTTTGGTAGATCTCCTAATTTAATGTTGCAAAAAAATGGTAAAAAAATAAACCTTAAAGATTGGGGTTTGTCGATATGCAAAGAGATGGAAAGCTTAGCAAAATTATTAGATAGTCATCAAAATTCAAATTCATTTAGGGCATCATTAAAAATGCAAATAAATAAGTTTAAAGATCAAAAATTTACCCCATCAGCGAGAGTTTTAAAGAATCTAAGCTCGCAAAGTTTTCATAGGTTTGCCAGCCATAAATCTCAACAATATGTAAAATATTTTAAAGGAAAAGAAATCAACGAAGAGCACGAGAATATGATAATAAAAGAGGTATCAAAATCAATTAAGAGCTTTGATGCCGAGCAGAAAAAAACAGAGCCAGATTTTAAAATTTTTATAGACGATTACTACAAAAAAAATATTTGTTAGATATTTTCATAGAGACCTTTGCATAATTCAAGTGCTGTTTAGAGAGGACAGAAAATAGTGCATTTTTATAACAAAAATGAGGAAAATGGCAAGTCCTTTGACGAATTTTTGCTATTAAAAGGCGCATTTTGT
>Ga0164315_10002768_pt1 | contig 13516 bp, 7 predicted proteins | sample GuaBasSedimGuay6_FD_113737 | JGI IMG/M metagenome (GOLD analysis project Ga0164315, IMG submission 113737) | Subseafloor sediment microbial communities from Guaymas Basin, Gulf of California, Mexico - Guay6, Core 4569-2, 0-3 cm | ecosystem: Environmental > Aquatic > Marine > Hydrothermal vents >... | reverse complement strand
CAAAATCAAGCTCACAAAAAACGAGCTGAAAAAACAGAAAGATGCCCTGAAAATGTATACCAGGTATCTGCCCACTCTCATCCTGAAAAAGCAGCAGCTTCAGATGGAAATCCGTAAGGTTGAAGATCGGGAAGCATCTGTACGGACAGAGAAAGAGGCTCTGGAGGAAGATTTCAGACGGTGGATCGCTGTGTTCGGTGAAGATGTCGGTCTTGATGAAACCCTCCTTGTGCTTGAAGAGATTCAGACGGGGATCGGCAACATCGCCGGTGTCAGTATACCTGTGTTCACCGGTGCCCGTTTCGCACCGGTTGCCTACGACCTCTGGCTGAAACCGCTGTGGGTAGATAAAGCGGTAAAAGAGCTTCAGCGTGTTATGCTTCTGGATCTTGAGCTTCGTGTTCTTGAAGAACAGCGAAGCTTGCTCGCCGTTGAATTGCGGACAACAACCCAGAGGGTAAACCTCTTCGAAAAAGTGATGATTCCGGAAACCAGGGGAAACATCAAGAGAATAAGTATTTATCTTGGGGATCAGCAGACCGCTGCGGTAGTGCGGGGTAAAATAGCCAAGCGTGGTCTGGAGAGGGTAGCCGGATGATTGTACCAATGAAGAAAGTATCTCTTGTAATTCTCGAAAAAGACCGGAAAGTCTCTTTAAGACGCCTGCGGGATTTAGGGGTAATGCATCTTGAAACTGCGGCAGCCGGCTCAGGAGAACAGATGGACTCATTGCTGGCAGTGCAGTCCCGGGTTATTTCAGCCATAGAAAAACTTGATACTTCTGTGAAAGGCGTGAAACTGAAAAGTCACTTCCATAGAGACAAGGCCCTGGAGCTGATTGATGATACCCTGAATCTGGATCGCAAAATTAAAAATCTGTTCAGCTCTTTAATTAAAATTTCAGCACAGATAGAAATGCTGAAACCCTATGGTGACTTTGAACCTGCAGACCTGGATATCCTCAGGAGTAAGGGTGTTGATATTCGCCTTTTTGATGCTGAAGACTCAATCATGCCGGGTTTGGAAGACACAGGTGCATCACTTTTTGAACTTCAACGCAAGAAAAAAAATGTACTTTTTGCAGCAGTCTTCTCCGGAGAAGCTACCGGGGAAGCGATAAAGATGTCTGTTGAACTACCTGAGTACGGCATTGCAGAGTTGCAGGGAATGTACCGTGATATGTCCCGGGAACTATCGGAACTTCAGGAGAAACTAATTGAACGTTCTCAGTTCAAGCCGTATTTTAAACAGCTGTTAACAGGTATTGAGCAGGATCTTGAGTTTGAAGCTCTGGTTTCGGGTGTCGAAGGTGAAGAATCTCTCATATGGGTTTCGGGTTTTATCCCTGAGGATGAAATACCCGGCGTAAAAGAACTGGCGGCTGCACAGGGCTGGGGATTACTGATCAGAGAAACCGATCCTGAAGATACCATACCGACATTAGTAAAAAACGGTCCTAAAATTCGCATCATACAACCGGTTTTTGATTTTCTCGGCACCCTTCCCGGATATCAGGAGTATGATATCAGTCTCTATTTTCTTTCCTATTTTACCGTTTTTTTTGCCATGATAGTCGGTGATGCCGGTTATGGTTTCATCTTTTTCTGTGTAGCTGTATTTCTGGCATTTAAGAGTATAAAGACTTCAGGAGGCTTACCCGATGCTGTCAAGCTTCTATTTCTTCTGAGTCTGGCTACCGTTGCCTGGGGAACGATAACAGGGAACTGGTTCGGTTCCCGCAGCATCGCTTCTCTACCCCTGCTGCAGGGACTTACAATCCCCAGTATCGCCACGTTCCCTGATTTATTTCCGGGAACTACTGCAGATCCTCAGAAAACAATTATGTGGTTGTGTTTTCTATTAGGCCTGTCTCAGCTGACACTGGCCAATGTTATGAATTTTATTCGGGATTTCCCGAAATTGAAAGCATTCTCATATCTTGGATGGGGTTCTGTTATCGGTGGATTGTATTTCCTGGTACTCACCCTTGTTATCGGATCTGAAATGCCTGATTTTGCAGTGATTATGATTGCTGCAGGATTCGTTTTTGTGATTCTATTTGGAGAGCAGAATACTGACATCAGCTTTATTAAAGGTTTGTTAAAGGGTGTCGGGGGAGGATTTACTACTTTTCTGAGTGCCATCAGCAGTTTCTCCAACATCATCTCATATATCAGATTGTTTGCGGTGGGAATGTCATCTTTTTACATTGCCTCAAGTTTTAATAATCTGGCATCACCGATGCTCAAAGGTTGGACCATTCCCTTTGGTATCATTATTATTGCCATCGGCCATGGATTGAACCTGGTTATGGCTTTGTTATCGGTTGTCGTTCACGGCATCCGTCTGAATATGCTGGAGTTCTCCGGTCAACTCGGTATGGAGTGGACGGGGATAGAATACAACCCATTCAGGGTACGGATATCGGAAGAGAATAATAATCAAGGAGTTCCTTCATGAACATTGGATTGATTGGTCCTGCAGCGGCATTAGGTCTGGCTGCAATCGGTTCTGCTCTCGGCACCGGCGCTGCCGGACAGGCTTCAATTGGCGCCTGGAAAAAATGCTTTGCGGCGAATAAACCCGCACCTTTTATGCTGGTTGCCTTTACCGGGGCCCCGCTTACCCAGACAATTTACGGTTTTTTACTCATGCTGTTTATCAGTGGTAGTGATAAAGATCCCCTTACACTGCTGAGTGCGGGAATCTTCGGTGGGCTGGCAATGGGTTTTTCGGCCCTGATGCAGGGAAAGGCAGCTGCCGGTGCGGCGGACGCCCTTGCGGATACCGGGAAAGGTACTGCAAACTATTTTATGGTAATCGGAATCATTGAGACTGTAGCTCTTTTTGTGATGGTGTTCCTTCTTCTGATGCTGTAAATGGACTAATTTGCGGAAATCTGTATCTGTGTTGAATAAATCGGACGGTTTGCTATTGGGCGGCCGTCCTTTTTTTGTATAATGGTGTCAGTTCAATTATGAGGGAGGCCTTCTTTCTCCATGTATAAAATAGTTTTCTTCCTCCTGATTCCCAAGCGAAATGAGCGGAGTGAACTTGTTCATTCTGACGGGATCGTTCCTCGGTTTTCGCCTCCGGTACGACCCTTGATCCGAATGAGCGCTGGGAAAGCATGGTTTCATACCCCGCGGCTCTGCCGCGGAACAGGGAGTCGCTCAAGCGACTCCCTGTTCAAGGCTCTTCCCTGGGGTATGATACCATTCATTCTCATATTTTTCTTTTTCCCTGTTTTCGGCATTTCTGCTGAAGAACCGGCATGGATATTGCTCGAAAAAGGGAAAGCTGAGTTGGAACAGAGAAATATTACCGAATCTCTTGATTTCCTTCTTCAGGCAGTTGAGTTGAATACCGATTATCCCGAAGCTGAATATTGGCTCGGACGTGTTTATGAAGCTCAGGGGCAGGCGGTTCTTGCCGAGGAGCAATATCGCAGAGCTCTTGATCTGTCAATCTACTTAAGGGTGCCTCAGGATAGAATTGGTATTGAGTACAGACTGGCAGGTCTGCTGCTGAATCTTGATACTTCCAGAAAGGCTGAAGCGCTATCTATTCTCTACGGAATTGCTGATATGGAGGGTGCTTCAAATCCGATTTCAGTTTCTCTTGAACATACATATGTAGATATGATTACTACCGAGGGTATTGACAGGCTGTTATATCTTTATAGAGATGAGCTGTTGTATTCCTTAAGAGCAAGAAGAATCCTGGCGGAAGAATCCTGGATTGATGGGCATTACCGTTCCTCTCTTTTGCTTTCAACCCGTGTGGTACTGTCACTGTTGACTACTTCAAGCGTTCGATACCGCTCTGCTCATCCAGATTGGCGATTTGATATTGATGAGGATAAAGATCGAATAAATCCGGATCGTGATGTCCGTTTCTCAGGTGACTCTGATGGTTTGGAAGATATGCTGAAGCGAATCTACAGCTCAGACAGTACCCTGTCGGATTGGCTGGCGAATGAAGGTTTCTGGTCGCAGCTTTATCTACTCTCCGTGTCTCTGTATGCCGAAGGCCATACTGATATTGCTGAGTCTCTGTGGCATCTGATGGTTATTGATAACACGGTAACTGGTGAACTGACTCCCAGACCCGAAGCCGGCAAATGGGGGCAGTTGTCCCGCAGCCAGTTGAGAGAGCCTTTTATCTCAGTCGGATCAATCGCTCCATGACGTTTGCAGGGATATAAATGGATAAAATAATAATTAAAGGAGCTCGGGAGCATAATTTACAAAATATCGATTTAGAGCTGCCCAGGGACAAGCTCATTGTTATTTCCGGATTATCCGGCTCCGGTAAATCTTCTCTGGCGTTTGATACCATCTTTGCAGAAGGCCAGCGCAGGTATGTTGAGTCGCTTTCGGCGTATGCCCGTCAGTTTCTCGGCCGTATGGACAAGCCGGATGTAGATTACCTGGAAGGACTCTCTCCGGCTATTTCCATTGAACAGAAAACAACCAGTAAAAACCCCCGGTCCACCGTGGGAACCATTACTGAAATCTACGATTATCTACGCCTTCTTTTTGCCCGTATCGGGAAGCCTGTCTGCCCCAATGACGGTACAGAGATAAAGGAACAGTCTGTAGATCAGATTCTTGATGCCGTTTTATCATTGCCGGAGGGACAGAAGCTCATGATACTCTCCCCTCTGGTACGGGAAAAAAAAGGTGAGCATCGTAAATATTTTGAAGATGCCCGGAAGTCCGGATTCCTTCGGGTTCGAGTCGATGGGAAAGTACTTTCTCTTGATGATGAGATAAAACTGGAAAAAAAACAGAAACATGATATTTCTCTGGTAGTGGATCGGATTAAAATCGGGCCGGAAAATCATAAACGTCTTGCAGAATCTGTGGAAACAGCGTTGGAAATATCCGATGGAAAGATGATAGTGCTTATCCTGGGTGATACCGGTGAAGAAGAACTGTTTTTTTCCGAGCGCAATTCCTGCCCTGAATGCGGATTCAGTCTACCTGAACTGCAGCCGAGATTGTTCAGTTTTAACACCCCTTACGGGGCATGTCCAAGTTGTGACGGTCTTGGTATGACTCTTGATTTCGACAGAAATCTTATTATCCCCGATCTTTCTCTCTCTTTTAACAAGCGTGGACTTGCACCATATAACCCAAAAGCCGCCTGGCACCGCAGCTGGTTTGAAGCTCTGGCAAATGCTCTTGATTTCAGTCTCGATACTCCTTTGGGGGAATTGGACAAATCAATAATCGAGTCCATGTTTGATGGTACTGATGAGGCGATTGAAGTTACTTATGTCAACAAACAGGGAACCGGTAAATATGAGTATTCCTCTCAGTACAAAGGCATAATAGCCGACCTTAAACGCCGTTACAGGGAATCTTCCTCCTCAGGTGTCAGGGGTTGGCTTGAAGGCTACATGGCCCGCCGAAAATGCCCGGATTGCAATGGCCGGAGATTAAACAGGGAAAGCCTCAGTGTTTTTGTCGGAGGTATGGACATATATCAAGTAACTCAAATGCCTGTACATAAGTCCCGGCTCTTCTTTGATTCCCTGAAACTCAATGAAACAGAACAGCATATCGCAGAGCAGATACTGAAAGAAATAAGGGAACGGCTTCAGTTTCTTGAGAGTGTGGGCCTCGGTTATCTGACACTCGAACGAGAGGCAGCTACTCTCTCCGGCGGTGAGGCACAGAGAATACGTCTGGCAACACAAATCGGATCATCTCTGGTGGGAGTTCTTTACATACTGGATGAACCAACAATCGGTCTCCATCAGAGGGATAATCAGAGACTTATCGACACACTCACCCATCTTCGCGATCTTGGTAATACTTTGATTGTCGTAGAGCATGATGAACAAACCATAAAAACAGCCGACTTCATCGTTGATATGGGCCCGGGTGCCGGTGTTCATGGTGGTCGAGTTGTTGCTCAGGGAAGCCTTGATACCATACTGAAAAACCCTTTAAGTCCTACAGGGAGGTTTTTAAGTGGAGTAGATATCATAGAAGTACCCTCAGAGCGCCGAAAAGGGAATGGAAAAAAAATCCTTGTTGAAGGTGCCCGGGAGCATAACCTTAAAAATATCAGTGTCGAGATACCTCTGGGATGTTTTGTTACCATCACCGGTGTTTCCGGATCCGGTAAATCCACCCTGCTCAGTGATATCCTCTTTCCCGTTCTTTCCAATGCTGTCGGGCGGTCGCATCTGCCCACCGGAGACTATGACAGTATTTCCGGTTCTGATTATATCGATAAGGTAATCAGTATCAATCAAAGTCCCATCGGGCGAACCCCGAGGTCTAATCCTGCAACCTATGTCGGTTTGTTTACCCCGGTAAGAGAACTGTTTGCCGGACTTCCGGAGGCAAAAGCCCGGGGGTATAAACCAGGACGTTTCAGTTTCAATGTGAAGGGCGGACGCTGTGAAGCCTGTGAAGGAGCAGGAACAAAAAAGATTGAAATGCATTTTCTTCCGGATGTTTATGTAACCTGTGATGTATGCCGGGGTAAGCGATTTAATCGTGAGACACTGGAAGTCAGGTATAAAGGGAAAAACATTCATGAAGTACTGGGTCTAACCGCAGAAGAAGCACTGGTGTTTTTTTCAGCAATACCTTCAATCTTTAATCGCCTGTCTACTTTGAATTCAGTCGGACTCGGGTATGTTAAACTGGGCCAATCGGCTTTAACCCTTTCCGGTGGTGAAGCTCAGCGGGTAAAATTGTCACTGGAACTCTCAAAAAGAAGTACCGGAAACACTTTTTACATTATTGATGAACCGACAACCGGACTACATTTTGTTGATGTTAAAAAACTTCTGGAAGTACTGCAGACACTGGTTGACCGGGGGAATACCATCTGTATGATTGAGCATAATCTCGATGTTGTTAAACAGGCCGATTATATTATAGATCTGGGGCCTGAGGGCGGAGACCGGGGCGGTGAAGTTGTTGCCTTCGGAACACCTGAAGAAATAGCTGATGCGGCCTCTTCGCATACGGGAAACTATTTGAAGGACGTTCTTTAATTACAGTGAAACCTGTAACCGTCGGGCTGCGGAATCAGCGGCTCCATCAGGGAGCAGCTTCTTACAGGTTAATTTTTCTTCTTTTCCTATTTCTGATAACCCTGAGTCCAGGGCGGGTTCTCAATGCACAAGAACCATCTGATTCTTCAGAACTTGTCACACAGAGCCTAGATCTCGATATCGAAACCTCCCGAAGAGATGAGCTTGAAGCCTGGTGTCTGGTGTTGAACCTGAGCAATATCGGGGATGATGAAGTCTTAAAACGGAGATTGAGAGCCTACTACGGGCTGGGGGTATCCGGCGGGGACCCGGATGTTAAAGCCTCAGGCGGTACCCGGATTGTTATTGAGTCCGCCGGGCGGAGTGAGTATTTCAAGGTTTCTCTGGATAGTGATGAAACTGAAAAAATTATCAGACTCTCGGGTGAAGTCATCATCACTGTCAGCGAACCCGATCGGGGAAGAACTCACCGGGTAGAGGCCGATTCGGTTATTTTTAATCAGTCTCAAAATACTATTTCAGCAATTGGTAATATTCTTTATACAGTTGATACCGGTGGTAGAGAGGAGCAATTTACAGGAGACAGTTTAACTTTCGAGGTGAACAACTGGACCGGTGTGATATTTCGAGGAACATCCCAGCGGCAGCAGAGTATTGAAGATGAGACGGTGGATTTCTTTTTTAGAGGTGAGTCCATCAAGCGTTCCGGCCCGGATATTCTGGTGCTCAGCGATGGTGTAATCACCAGCCACAATGTACCGAATCCCGATTATGCACTGAAGGCGAAAAAAATATGGATAACCGGGCCCGGTGAGTGGGGTTTATTCAGCGCTACACTCTATGTCGGTCATGTGCCGGTATTATATCTCCCCTTTTATTGGAAATCCGGCAGCGATATGCTGTTCAACCCCGTAATCGGTTTCAGAACCCGTGTCGGGTACTATCTGCAGACCACCACATATCTGATGGGGCAGAAAGAAAAAGACGACGGGTTCTCCATAATGGGTTTTGGAGATTCCGCAAATTCTGATTACAATCTTGAAAGGGACGGAGTTTTCCTGGTTCGAAGTAATAATCCGGATTCTGAAAAACCGGCTGCAGAAAATACTCTGAAATACATGCTTGATATTTATACGACTCTGGGAGCCATGACCGGTTTGTTCGGAGACTTCCCCCAGATTGGAAAGAACGGTTCAATGAATTTCTATGCTACTATCGGTGTGAGCCGAAGTATCAATTCTGACGGCAGTGTCTATTTCAACGATGGAAGCCAATCCAGTGTTTATTGGAATAACAGCTATCTCGGGAAATACGTCATACCTTTCCGCTGGGGTACAAAGTTTGATATATCGCTTAATCACTGGTCCATATACATGGACTGGTATTCCGACCCCTACTATCTGGAAGATTTTGGAAACAGAAAAGAAAATCTTGACTGGTTGAGTTTTCTTCTGGGAGAAGAGGGTACAGATCAGAACGATCCGGATCTTGTTACAGATATGCGTTGGGAAATCAGCGGTTCTGAATCGGTATCACCCGAGGTTACAGGTCCGTGGCTGAAGACTCTGTCCATGGATAGTTTCAGAACATCCTTAACCTGGAAAAATAAAATAAACGAGGATATTGCCGGGTCGGGTAAGCCCGACGCCTCATTCGATCCGGCCCGGAATTTTTACTATCCGGATAGAGTTATTCTGCCGGACATCAAGCTTTCCCTTAAAGGCGGCTCTCCCCAATGGGAGGTTAATCGGCTGGATGCTCCGGAATCTGAAGAAGATGAATCATCCGGGACTGAGGCAGCCAGGGAGCCTGCTGAAGGACCTGAACCAGTACCTTTTGAGCAATCTTTTGATGCTGTGTACACCGCAGGTTTGTTGAAAGCATCCTTGAACTACGGTCTCCAGACTCAGCTATTTATTGAAGACCGGACTGATAGTTCCAGCTGGCAGTCACCTTCTGATATTGATTTTGTATTCAATGCAGCCAGAATAAACTCTACTCAAAGGGGAGACTTGTCCTACAATGTTGATTTGTGGGATGGGTTAACCGGTATCAGCGGTTCGACAAATATGTCTGGTTACTACCAGATTCATGCGGATATATTCGGAAACAATGCACCTGTCACAGATACAACCCGCCTGGAGGACTATCAGTACACAAAACTGCTCTGGGATAATCGCTTTTCAATGTATCTCAAGCCTTTTCAGGGGGTACCCTCCCTCTCCGAGTCCTCCTTGAATTACAGTATTGATGCCAATCTTTTTTCAAGGCAATTATCTGATGGGGCAACAGTCAATAATCCTGATTACACCAATACGTGGATAGCAGACAAGGAAGATTTCCGGCAGCATGAAGCTTCCGGAAAAGCCAGCTGGAAACCCGGGATATTCAATTTTGCACTTTCCGGTACAGCTGACATTCCGCCATTGGACCAACGCTATACACTCAATGCAAATACAGGATTGGAATACAAAGGATTCAAGGTTAATCTCAGCCAGCAGAGCCTCTATGTAACATCAGTATGGACCACCCAGCCCTTTCTCATGGGAGCTTCCTGGACTGGATGGGATGATGAGGTTACCTTTGCTCAGAGTGCCAGGTACAGCGTTGAGGATTACAGAATATCAAATGCGGAAAGCCTTTTTCGGTTCTGGGGATTTGAAACCAGATTTGTTGCAAATTACGGTGTGAAATATAAATGGAATAAAGGAAGCTATTTCTGGGAGGAAGACGGTGAGGGATTTAACCCAAGTACCCTGAAATTTTCCTACAAAAGAGAGTTTAATCCTCTGCCCATGTGGAAAAACCGGATAAGTACGCGGACGATTCTTGATACTGCATGGAATATCAATTTAAACCAGCCAACTGATAATGTTTTTGGGTTTAAATGGACCCAGGAATTTCATATATTCAAGTTTCTGGACCTGCAGCTGTCTTTTTCTTCGACAAATAGAAGTATGTACCTTTACTTCCCATGGTGGCGGGAGGAGTTGGGAGTTACAGGAAAATACAATTTCTTTGAAGATCTGCTGAAATCATTCAACATGTTCAATATACAGGACCGCCGGGATTCACAGTTCAATATGGACCGGTTTGAGTTATCTTTTGTTCATCACTTACGTAGCTGGGATCTTTCAGTCGAGTACAGCGGTTGGCCGGCGCTGGATTCAGGCTCCAATCAATACCGGTGGAAATCCGAGTTCAACCTGTTTGTTCAATGGAACCCCCTTCCCATGTTCAATCAGAGAACCAAGTTATCCAAAGATTCGTGGAATGTTGATTCTTTCGAGTAACATTCTTGACCTCGGATTATCCGCCTCGTTAAACTGTTCTACAAGCAAAGAGGAGTCATTGAGCATCAATTTGACAGTAGTAATAGATAATCCGGAACTCCTCGGGGCCGTATGCGGTCCGAATGACTGCAATCTTGATGAGATAAGCAGTCTCCTCTCGTCTCCTGTAAAAACCCGTGGGAATGAGATTTTTCTTGACTCCGCAGATGAAGAACGGCATCTTATATTTCGCAGTATGCTGGGCAGGTTACTGGATATGGCCGGCAGGGATGAAACTGTCAGCAGTCATCAGCTGAGATCTCTATATACATCTCTGGAATCCGGCGGTGATGCTGATATTGAAGCTTTCAGAGATAACATCATCAGAATTCCCGGTGGAACCAGGCGTATTTATCCCCGCAGTCGCCAGCAAACATCCTATATCAGACAAATGTCCTCAAAGGATCTGGTTTTCAGTATCGGTCCGGCGGGAACCGGGAAAACTTATCTTGCCGTTGCACATGCTCTGATGGAGCTTCTTTCACGGAAAAAACGGAAAATTGTACTTACCCGCCCTGTTGTTGAGACCGGAGAAAATCTTGGATTTCTACCTGGAGATCTTACACAGAAGCTCGCACCTTATCTTCGTCCTTTGTATGATGCTATGGAAGATCTTGTTGACCCTGATCTTCTGGAGAGACTGAGAAATAACGGCCAGCTGGAAGTAGCTCCCCTGGCTTACATGAGAGGAAGGAGCCTTAAAAATTGTTATATTGTTCTTGATGAGGCGCAGAATACGACGATTGAACAGATGAAAATGTTCCTTACAAGGCTGGGAGAAGGTTCCCGTGCTGTTGTTACCGGTGATATTACACAGGTAGATTTACCCTCTCCGGGACGATCAGGGCTGGCTGATGCCGTCAGAGTTCTAAAAAACATTGATGACATCGCTTTGACTGAGTTCACAACACAGGATGTCGTCAGACATCCGTTGGTAAAAAAAATAATTGATGCCTATGAAAGCCACCGTTAGTTTACGTCAGGAACATAGAGAATCTTCGAATGTAACTCCTATTCTTAGAAAGGAGTGGGTCTTTATTCTGATTAGCTGGTTTATTGCATCCATGCTTTTAATCGGAGTTTCTCAAACACGGTTATTTCTCTCCAGGGATAAAGCCCTTAGATATAATGAGGGAGACCTTGTAACAGACGACTTCTACATTGAAAATAATTTCAGTTTTGTGGATTTGGACGCTACATTAAGGGCTGTTAATCTAAAACGAAGTCTGGTATCACCGGTCTATACCGTCAGCATCGATATTACAGAGTCGGTACTGAAGCATTACGACCGGTTCTTTTCTCTGCTGAAGCCTGCGAAAGCCAATGGTTCCTCGAGTGAAGCCGCCGCAGAACTCCGGGTGGAGTTTCCCGGCGCCGCAAGTCTGATAGACAGTGATTCCTCCCGAACAGTTGACGAATTAACCCGCTTACTTCAATTAACCAGAGACGCGCTTGAATCTCTTGAGTATGGGGGTATCTTCCGGCTGGATACCGGGGATGAAGAGTCAGCTTCCGGAGTTATAGAGGTTGTTTACAACGAGGCTCAGCCGGGCAGGCGTGTTTCTTTGATTCGCAGTACAGTTACCCTGACTGAGAACCTGCCGGAAAAGGTGCGCGCAATGGAGGAACTCTCCGGTCTTGCTCCCGATGATGCAGAGTTTGTAACAGCACTGGTAAGTTATTTTGCCGAACCCAATGGATATCTGAACACCATACTGTCTGAGAAAAGCCGCGATGAAACAGAAGCCGCGACAAAGCCGGTAAGCATTTCAATAACAGCCGGAACAAGACTTCTCTCGTCCGGAAGAGTTGTAACAGCGCAGCAGGCGAGAATTCTGGACGCACTGAGACTTCAGAGGAATGTCGGTTATCACAGCTACATCGATCCTCTGCTTTACATGGCTTTTCTTTTTGCTTTGGGGCTTGTGGTTGCCAGGAGCTTTGATATTACCCTGCGTAATCAAAAAACCTTCTGGTTGTACGTTGCTTTAAGCGGCTCGTATCTCCTTATTGCGGCGCTTGTTACCGTATTCTTCAGATTCCAGGAGAATCTGTCCGTATCAGTTGTTCTGCCGACAGCGTTGTTCACGCTGCTTCTGGCCCAGTTGCTTCAAGACCGCCGGTTGGCTGTTCTCTCCTCAATTCTGATGTCTCTTCTGATATATTTTCTGACACCCGGCAGCAGTTATGATTTTCTGATCACATTATCTGCCGGAATCGGCGGAACATTATCTGTAAAAAAACGAGAGTCCAGAATGGGTCTGCTCAGAGCCGGACCAAGATTGGCGATTATACTCTCTGTTACGACATTACTTACCGGCCTTTTGGTGAGAAAACCTCTGAATAATGTACTTATTATGGCCGTATGGTCGGCAGCCAATGGAATGATTACTGGTATTTTGAGTCTTGCTTTTCTTCCTCTCATGGAGCATGTACTTAATACCGCCACTACATTTCGGCTGATCGAACTTTCAGATCAGAACGTGCCAATACTCAAGAGAATGCGTTTACAGGCGCCAGGTACCTATATCCATTCTCAAAATGTAGCCCACCTTGCTGAAGCCGCTTGCGATGCCATCGGCGCAGATGGATTACTGGCCCGGGTAGGAGCCTATTATCATGATATCGGGAAAGTTGATCAGGCCCGGTTCTTTGTTGAAAATCAAAAGGGTGAGAACAAACATGATGAGCTGAAAGCCTCCCTTTCTGTTGCTGTTATTAAATCACATGTCAAAATCGGGATAGAGAAGGGACGTGAACTTCGGCTGCCGGATGAAGTACTTGCCGTTATTGAGCAGCACCACGGTACCAGCGTTATCCGGTATTTCTATGATAGAGCATTAAAAGAAAAGGGTGGAGAATCGACCAGCCCCGACGATTTCTCTTACGGGGGTCCCAAACCAATGAGCCGGGAGGCTGCTGTAGTTATGCTGGCTGATAATGCAGAGGCTGCCACCCGTACCTTGAAGAAGCCGACAGCAGCTAAACTTGAAAAATATATCTGGGATCTCATTATGGACCGTTTCCGTACCGGGGAACTTAATGAGAGTGATTTAACCCTAAGGGATCTGGAAACAATCAAGCTCACTTTTGCTCATGTACTTACGGGACATTTTCATACAAGAATCGAATATCCCAAAGAGATTGTGAAATGAATTAT
>Ga0164315_10002766_pt1 | contig 13520 bp, 15 predicted proteins | sample GuaBasSedimGuay6_FD_113737 | JGI IMG/M metagenome (GOLD analysis project Ga0164315, IMG submission 113737) | Subseafloor sediment microbial communities from Guaymas Basin, Gulf of California, Mexico - Guay6, Core 4569-2, 0-3 cm | ecosystem: Environmental > Aquatic > Marine > Hydrothermal vents... | reverse complement strand
TTTAGAATTGGCCATTCGTGAGGGGCTTCCGCTGGCTAGCCTGGACAAAAATTTGATTAAAGCTGCGAAGAAAGCTGGCGTTGCGTTGTATTTGACATAAGTCGGGTTATTCGCGTCCTGGCCCGGAGTGTAAAAATAACTGACAGAACAGGCCTACTTGAGTACGACGCCGTTGACGCGCAGGATGGCATAGGAATTCCAGGTCTTATCTTCAGAGACCCACTCCCAGATCATCTCGCGCAACTGGCCCAGTGGCACTCTCCCGCCGGAAAGTATGTGTACTTCTGATTCACGACACTAACTTGCACCTGTAATCAGCTTTGCGTAAGTTAGCAGGCTTCCTTACCGGGCGAGACAAACGCAATGACTATCAAACTGGGCGTGGTGATGGACCCCATCGCCGCTATCAACTACAAAAAAGACACGACAATGGCCATGCTTTGGGCAGCCGCGTCCCGCGGCTGGCAGCTCTATTATATGGAGCAGAAAGACCTGTATCTGGAGCAGGGTGTGGGCCGGGCGCGTATGTCCCGGCTCACGGTGTTCCATGATCCCGAGCGCTGGTTCGAGCTGGATGAGCCCGAAGACAGGGATTTGGCCGAGCTGGATGTCATTCTGATGCGCAAGGATCCTCCCTTCGATAATGAATATATCTACAGCACCTACATCCTGGAGGAAGCGGAGCGCAAAGGCACTTTGGTCGTCAACCGCTGCCAGAGCCTGCGCGACTGCAATGAAAAAGTATTCGCCACACACTTCCCGCAGTGCTGTCCGCCGGTGCTGGTCAGCGCCGATATGCAGCGTTTGAAGGATTTTCACCAGCATCACGGTGACGCCATATTCAAGCCCCTGGACGGCATGGGCGGAGACGCTATTTTTCGGGTGAAGCCCGATGATCCCAACGTCAGCGTCATTCTGGAGATGCTCACCCGGCACAACCACCAGACCATTATGGCCCAGCGTTTCATCCCCGAGATAAAAGAAGGCGATAAACGCATATTGATGATCAACGGCGAACCCGTGCCCTACTGCCTGGCCCGGGTGCCATTGGTAGGCGAGACCCGCGGCAACCTCGCCGCCGGCGGCACCGGGCGCCCACAGCCGCTGACCGACCAAGATCGCTGGATCGCCGCCCAGGTGGGGCCCGCTTTACGTGGAAAGGGCCTGCTGTTCGCCGGGATTGATGTCATCGGCGACTACCTGACCGAAATCAACGTCACCAGCCCCACCTGTATTCGGGAAATTGACGCCGGTTTCGGCCTGGACATTGGTAGTCAACTGATGGATTGTATTGTCGGGGAGTTGAGCAACGGGCGTTAATGTACCTCATGTACTACCTGGAAGCGGGAAATGACAAGCAATATCGCCTGCGCAACGCGGTTCTGCTGGCGATGGCGGTACATGCCGCCCTGATCCTCGGTATTTCCTTCGACGCCACCAACTCCGCGCATTACACCCCACAGCTAGAGGTCACCCTGGCTAGCCGGCCCGGCACTGCGGAGCCAGAAGATGCCAGTCATATGGCCCAGGCCAATCAGGAGGGCGGTGGTGACCAGGCAGAAATAGAAGAAGTTACCAGCCGCAACAACCATCCCCCTACGGAGGCCCGGGCCGCACAGCAGGCCTCTACCCGGGCAGTGCTGCAAAAAGACATAGTGACTACCACCGCCGCCGCCCGGCGGGCGGCAAGTATCGATCAGGCAGAACGCAGGCAACAGCAGACTCAGCTACCCGGGATCGACCCCGAGGTGGGCCGGCTGAGCCAACAGTTGGCCAGCCTGGAAGCGGAGCTCGATGAACAGACCCGCACCTATGCCAATACACCCAGAGTCCGGCGCCTCACTTCCGTGTCCGCCAAGGCGTCAGCGGATGCAGCATACCTGCTCGACTGGCGCCGCCGGCTGGAAGCGGTGGGCAACAAATACTACCCCGAGGCATCTGTGCGCTACGGCATCTACGGTGATGTCCGCCTACTGGTAATAATCCGCAACGACGGCAGCCTGGAAGACATTCGGGTTCTATCCTCTTCCGGCTACGCGGTGCTGGACGAAGCGTCAATCAAGATCGTGAGCATGGCTGCGCCCTTCTCTCCCTTTCCCCCCGAACTGAGGGCTACCACAGACAAATTGGAAATTATCCGCACGTGGCAATATCGGGAAAACAGGCTAAGCTCACAACAGCGTTAAGCAATACCCAATGTGGCACCGCAGCCGCTGATTCACACCCACCAGACAGAGATTCGACAACTATGCCGGAAAGATTTACCGCCAGTACAGCGAAAAGCAGTGATTGCCTGCGTGATCATTTCCTGTTGGCCATGCCCTGTCTGTCGGAGGGGATTTTTTCCCATAGCGTTACCTATATCTGTGAACACGGGGAGAGTGGCGCCATGGGTATTGTCATAAACCAACCCCTGGATCTTTCAGTGGATGAAATATTTGAACATCTGCAAATCAATCCCCGGCAGGATTTCTCCGATATGCCCGTAATGGCCGGCGGCCCGGTACAAATAGACCACGGATTCGTACTGCACCGTAAATGCGCTACGAGCTGGGAAGCCAGCCTCAAAGTGACCTCTGAAATCACCCTCACCACGTCCCGCGATATATTGCGGGCCATCGCCAACGACAACGGCCCGGATGACCACCTGATTGCGCTGGGCTACGCCGGCTGGTCTGCCGGCCAACTGGAACAGGAACTGGCTGAAAACAGTTGGCTCACCCTGCCGGCTAACGGCGACATCATTTTCTCCACCCCGGTGGAGCAGCGACTGGCCACCGCCGCCGCCTTGTTGGGTGTAGATATGAACCTGATTTCCGGCGAAGCGGGACACGCCTGATTGCCCTGTACAGTAAACATCAACCGGTGAAACAAAGTCCCCGCACAGTAATGGCTTTCGACTTCGGCCTGCGCCAGATCGGCGTAGCGGTGGGAAATTGCCTGTTGGGCACCAGCCAACCCCTGCCCATACTCAAGGCAAAGGAGGGCGTACCAGACTGGCGGGCGGTGGAGGAGCTGATTAGCGAATGGCGCCCGGACCTGCTGGTGGTGGGCGACCCCCTGAATATGGACGGCAGCGACAGCGAGCTGTGTAAACGGGCGCGCAAGTTCGGGCGCCGTTTACATGGCCGACTGGGCTTATCCGTGGCTATGACTGACGAGCGACTCAGCAGCTTCGAAGCGAAGCAGAACAGCCGCGAGAGAGGTCACCGCGGCAACTTCAAGGAACAGCCCGTGGACAGCTACGCCGCAGAGCTTATCCTGCAAACCTGGCTGGCCCAGAACTCCGACCGCTAGCGCCCCAGGAACCGGCCTTTATCTTCGGGCTCCTCGAAAGCCAGCCCCAGGCTGTCATCCGTGCCAAACTTGCCCCGCTCTTCCATTTTGATCTTCAGGCGCACATCGTTGGCGGAATCCGCGTAGCGGATAGCGTCTTCCTTGGAGATCACACCATCCTTGTATGCCACCACCAGGGACTGGTCCAGGGTCTGCATACCGAGCTCAGTGGACTTGGCCATGAGCTCCTTGATCAGGTGCACCTCACCCTTGCGAATGTATTCTGCGATCAAGGGTGAGTTAAGCAAAACCTCCACCACCGGCGCGCGCCCCTTGCCATCTTTGCGCGGTAGCAGCTGCTGCGCCACCATGGACTTCAGGTTCAGGGACAAATCCATCCACACCTGATTGTGCAGCTCCGCGGGGAAAAAGCTCTGGATCCGGTCCAGGGCCTGGTTGGCGTTGTTGGCGTGCAAGGTGCACAGGCACAGGTGGCCGGTCTCGGCGAAGGTCAGTGCCTGCTGCATGGTTTCAGAGGTACGCACCTCGCCGATCAGGATCACGTCCGGCGCCTGGCGCAGGGTATTTTTCAGGGCCACATCAAAAGACTCGGTATCCATACCCACTTCCCGCTGGGTGACAATACAGCCCGCGTGTTCATGGATGAATTCGATAGGGTCCTCGATACTGATAATGTGGCCATGGCTGTTCTCGTTGCGATAACCCACCATGGCCGCCAGCGAGGTGGATTTACCCGTACCGGTAGCCCCCACGAAGATCACCAGGCCACGCTTGGTCATGGCCAGCTCTTTGATAATAGGCGGCAGCCCCAACTCGTCGATGGTGGGGATTTCACTATTAATTCGACGAATCACCAACCCGCACCTGCCGCGTTGCACGAATGCGCTGGCCCGAAAGCGGCCCAGGCCTTCACTGGCCATCGCGTAGTTACACTCGTGGTTCTTCAGGAATTCTTCCTGTTGATCCGCCCGCATGGTGGACAGCACCAGTTCCCTGGCCTCTTCCTCAGAAAGGGAGTGCTCGCTAATCGGATGTATTTCTCCATCGACCTTGATGCTAAGCGGAGCGTTCACCGAAATGAATCCGTCAGAGGCTCCTTCCTTCACTACCCTTTCCAGCAAGTCCTCAATTTTCATACCGACTATCTCCCTGTGAGTTGCAACCAGACCTAGAAATTCTCTGGCATCCGGGCTTTCTCCCGCGCCACTTCCCGGGTGATGATGCGCTTGTCCACCATGTCCTCAAGGCACTGGTCCATGGTCTGCATGCCGTGCGCGCTACCGGTCTGGATGGCGGAGTACATCTGCGCCACCTTGTCTTCCCGGATCAGGTTACGGATAGCAGCGGTGCCACGCATGATTTCGTGGGCCGCCACCCGGCCGCCTGTGGCCCGCTTGAGCAGGGTCTGTGACACAACCGCTTGCAACGACTCAGACAGCATGGAGCGCACCATGGATTTTTCCGCTGCCGGGAATACGTCGATCACCCGGTCAATGGTCTTGGCCGCGGAGGTGGTATGCAAGGTTCCGAACACCAGGTGCCCGGTTTCCGCCGCGGTCAGGGCCAGACGGATAGTCTCCAGGTCGCGCATCTCACCTACCAGGATGATGTCCGGGTCTTCTCGCAGGGCCGAGCGCAAGGCCTCGGAAAAGCCCAGGGTATCGCGATGCACTTCCCGCTGATTGACCAAACACTTCTTGCTCTCATGCACAAATTCGATGGGGTCCTCAATGGTGAGCACGTGTTCATATTTATTGTCATTGACGTAATCCATCATCGCTGCGAGCGTGGTGGACTTGCCCGAGCCGGTGGGCCCGGTGACCAGCACCAGCCCACGGGGCATCATGGAGATGTCGCGAAAGATCTGCCCCATGCCCAGGTCATCCATAGTGAGCACCTTGGAGGGAATGGTACGAAACACCCCCGCGGCACCGCGGTTTTGATTGAAGGCATTGACCCGAAAACGAGCCACACCTGGCACTTCGAAGGAAAAGTCGGTTTCCAGGAACTCCTCGTAATCCTTGCGCTGTTTGTCGTTCATGATGTCGTAGATCAACTCATGCACCTCCTTGTGCTCCATCGGCGGCAAGTTGATGCGGCGAATATCGCCATCTACACGAATCATGGGCGGCAGGCCGGCAGACAGGTGCAAGTCGGATGCTCCCTGCTTGGCACTGAATGCCAGAAGTTCTGTTATATCCATATATACCCCTCCCCTATAGGCATCGACCGCCGCTTAACGTCCGACCGAAACACCCCGGCGGCAGCTAATGACTGCCGCGCTATTTTATTCTTGTGTCGCACCCCATACCACGAATCAGATACCATTCGCGCCATGGACAAACAACTTCTTAGTGACAATATATCAAAGCTACGCCAAAGAGTACGACTCAGCGCCGAAAAAAGCCAGCGCAGCGAATGTGACATTCTGGCGCTCGCCGTGAGTAAAACCCGCCCCGCCGCGGACATTCGCGCCGCGCACGACTGCGGCCTGCTCGAATTTGGCGAGAGTTACCTGCAAGAAGCCCTGCAGAAAATACCGGAGTTGGAGGATCTGGACCTGACCTGGCATTTCATCGGCCCCATCCAGTCCAACAAGACTCGAACCATCGCCGAGCACTTCGACTGGGTGCACAGTGTTGATCGCTACAAGATCGCCAGGCGGCTCAGCGAGCAGCGGCCGCCGAATATGGCGCCACTGCAGGTTTGCATACAGGTGAACATCTCAGGGGAAACCAGCAAATCAGGTGCGACACTGGAGGAATTGCCGCGACTGGTGCGCGATATAATCGCCCTGCCTCGCCTGTGTGTGCGCGGCCTTATGGCCATACCGGCAGCCACCAGCGACACACGGCTGCAACGGCAGTCGTTCGCCCGCCTACGCACCACCCTGGCACAGTTACAAACGATAGCGCCCACTATGGACACCCTGTCCATGGGCATGTCCGGCGACATCGAAGCCGCCATCGCCGAGGGCGCCACCATCGTGCGTGTTGGCACCGCTATTTTTGGCGCCAGGAACAGGTGATTTTGGCATTGGGCGCCGTGTATACTGGTACGCTTCAATTGAAAGGGCGACGGACGGGTTCTTGGACATACCACATATCGCATTTGTCGGCGCTGGCAACATGGCCAGCAGTATCATCGGTGGCTTAATCGAGAGCGGCCATCCCGCCCGGCGTATCAGCGCGGCCGATCCCTTCCCCGCCAGCCTGGAACGCTTGCAGGAGATAGCGCCGGTCACCGTTTGCAGCGACAACGCCCAGGCCGTCGACAGTGCCGATGTCATCATCCTGGCAGTAAAGCCCCAGGTCATGGCTGAGGCGACGGCGAGTATCGCTACGGCGGTGCAAAGCAACGGCGCAGTTGTTATATCCATCGCCGCCGGCGTGACTATAACCAGTATGCTGGCCAGGTTGGGCCCCCGGGCCGCCGTTGTACGCTGCATGCCCAACACCCCGGCCCTACTGGGCTGTGGCGCGAGTGGTCTGTTTGCCAACGGCAACTGCTCGCAACAGCAACGTGAATACGCCCAGTCAATTCTTGGCGCCGTGGGCATCACCTGCTGGGTTGATACGGAGCAGGCGCTCGATGCCATCACCGCCCTGTCCGGCAGTGGCCCCGCCTATTTTTTCCTGTTCATGGAGTCGATGATTGACGCGGGCTGCGAGTTGGGGCTGGACCGGGATACGGCGACCACACTGGCCATGCAGACCAGCCTGGGCGCTTCACGCATGGCCATTGAAAGCGATGTAGACCTGGCAGAACTGCGCCGCCGGGTCACCAGCCCGGCGGGCACCACGGAACGGGCGATACAGACTTTTGAAGCAGACGGCCTGCGCGAGGTGGTCACAAACGCCATGCGCGCGGCTGCCGAGCGGGCCGCCGAAATGGCCCGGGAAATGGGCTGATCAATAAATCACAGGAGAATAACGACGTATGACCGCCCTGAATGAAATCTTTGGCTACCTGATACAGACCCTGCTCAGCCTGTATCTACTGGCCATGCTGCTGCGCTTTTTACTGCAGCTGGCGCGCGCCGACTTTTACAACCCCATCTGCCGGTTCCTGGTAAAAGTAACCAACCCGCTGGTAATACCGCTGCGACGAGTACTGCCGGGCTTTGGCGGCCTCGATATGGCATCCCTGCTGCTGGCACTGTTACTGCAATTGGCCGGTATCGTGGCGCTATTGCTGATCAACAACCTGGGGCTGCCTAATATCCTGTTACTGCTGGCGTGGTCCGTCCTGGGCGTCATTGGCCTGCTGGTAAACATTTATTTCTTCGCCTTGCTGGCCATGATAATCCTGAGCTGGATTGCTCCACGTAGCAGCAATCCGGCGGTCTATCTGCTATTTCAGATCACTGAGCCGGTAATGGCGCCATTTCGCAAGGCCCTGCCACCCATGGGAGGCATGGACTTCTCCCCCATACTGGTATTTATCCTGATCAATGTTATCCAGATTGCGCTGCGTCATATGGCCGCCGGCATCGGCCTGCACCCGGCACTGGTAATCGGCCTTTGAAGCGCGAGCTGTGAACTCTCACGCGCCCAGCCGCTCGGTAGGCATGGTCACACCACAGGTAGCACACTTCGATGCCCCCCTGCCCCTGACCTGCGGCCGTGACTTACCCGCCTATGACCTGGTCTATGAGACCTATGGCGAGCTCAATGACAAGCGCTCCAACGCGATGCTGGTGTGCCACGCCCTCAGCGGACACGCCCATGCGGCGGGCTATCACAGCGCGGATGACAAAAAACCCGGCTGGTGGGACGAGTGTATCGGTCCGGGCAAACCTTTCGACACCAGCAAATTCTTTGTCGTGAGCCTCAATAATCTGGGCGGCTGCCACGGCTCTACCGGCCCCAGTTCCATCAATCCAGAGACGGACAAACCCTGGGGGCCGGACTTTCCCCCCCTGCGGGCCAGAGACTGGGTCAACAGCCAGGTCAGGTTGGCGGATTATCTGGGCATAGACTGCTGGGCGGCGGTAGTCGGCGGCAGCCTGGGTGGTATGCAGGCCATGCGCTGGGCGCTGGAATACCCACAGCGCATCCGGCACTGCATCGTTATCGCCGCGGCCCTGAAACTGAGTGCCCAGAACCTCGCCTTTAACGAGGTTGCCCGTCAGGCGATTCTGTCAGATCCGGATTTCGCCGAGGGTCGATATCAGGAGCGTGACATCATCCCCGCACAGGGCCTGGCACTGGCACGCATGGTCGGGCATATCACCTATTTGTCGGATGATGCCATGGCCAGCAAATTTGGTCGCGACCTGCGCTCTGGGAGCCTGGAGCAAGGGGGCGAGGGCGGCGCGGAATTCCAGGTACAGAGTTACCTGCGCTATCAGGGCAGCCAGTTCTCGGGCAACTTCGACGCCAACACCTATATGCTGATGACCCGCGCCCTGGACTATTTCGACCTGGCCAGAGAGTACGATAACGACCCGGTAGCGGCCTTTGGCCACGCGCAGTGCAGCTTTTTAGTCGTCTCCTTTTCCACGGACTGGCGCTTCTCACCCCAGCGCTCCCGGGAGATAGTCGACGCACTGATTGCAGCCGACCGGCCGGTAACCTACGCTGAAATCGAAGCGGATGAGGGCCACGATGCCTTCCTGTTGCCAATACCGCGCTACGTGAGCGTGCTCAACGCCTATATGCAACGCGTGGGAGCCCACTGCTGATGCGTCAGGATCTCAGGCATATCCAGCGCTGGATTGCTCCCGGCTCCCGGGTGCTGGACCTGGGCTGCGGCAACGGCGAATTCCTGGAGTTTCTGCGGGATCAGCGCCAGGTCCGGGGCACAGGCCTGGAGATAGACGCAGGCAATATCACTGAGGCCATCTCCCGCGGACTCAATATCGTGGAACAGAATATGGATGCGGGCCTGGGCAATTTTCCCGACCAGAGCTTTGACACGGTAGTGATGGCGCACGCCCTGCAGGCGGTGCACTATCCGGATCGTGTGCTGGACGAGATGCTGCGTATCGGCCGCGAGTGCATCGTCACCTTCCCCAATTTCGGGCACTGGCGATGCCGCATCTCCCTGGGAGTGCGCGGCCGCATGCCGGTATCCCGCTTCATGCCACACAGCTGGTACAACACCCCCAATATCCATTTCTGCACGGTGAATGATTTTGAAACACTATGCCGGGACAAGAGTATTCGCATCCTGGGCAGGGACGTGGTGGGTAACACCGAGCGTCAACCCTTACTGGCCGGTACCTGGCCCAACCTGTTCGCCACCACGGCGATCTACCACATCACCCGCTGATATGATTACAACTATAAAATTGCCCTGGCTACTGGCCGCACTGCTGCTTATTTCCGGCCACGCGGCGGCACAGCAATCGGAAATGTTTGGGCCTTTTGAGCTGCACTACAGTGTGGTCAATACCACTTTTCTCGATCCCAAAATAGCGGCGAATTACGGTATTACCCGCGGGGAAAAGCGCGCTATTCTCAATCTCGCTGTACGCGAACACCTGACCGGCGGCGGCAGTGAGCCCAGAACCATGCAGTTAAAAGGTCGGACCTGGGACCTGATACAAAACCAGTTTCTCGAGTTCAAGGAAATTCGCGAGGGCCAGGCTATTTATTACATCGCTGAATTCAAGTTTATCAATGAAGAGTGGCGCTTCTTTGAAATGGATTTCCGCCCGGAGGGGGCAGAACAGACCTACACCTTCAAATTCAAGCACCAGCTCTATATCAACTAATGCCTGAGACCAGGGATAAGCAAGTAGTGGTGCTTGCCAGCGGTAATGCGGGCAAGCTGCGCGAGTTGGCGCAAGTGCTCGCCCCCCTGGCGGTCATACTCAAACCCCAGGCGGAATTCGCAGTTCCCGAAGTGGAGGAAACCGGCCTCAGCTTCGTCGAAAACGCCATCATCAAGGCCAGGGCCGCGGCGCAGCATAGCGGCCTGCCCGCCATTGCCGATGATTCAGGCCTGGAGGTAGACTACCTCAACGGCGCCCCCGGCATTCACTCCGCCCGCTACAGTGGGGGTGGCGACGCTGCCAATAACGCCAAACTTCTACAGGCGTTGGCAGACATCCCCGAGGAACAACGCAGCGCCCGCTTCCAGTGCGTACTGGTCTACATGCGCCACGCCCTGGACCCCACACCCCTGGTCTGCCAGGCCAGTTGGGAGGGCCGTATCCTGCTGGCACCCCAGGGTGACAATGGCTTCGGTTATGATCCCTTGTTCTACGTTCCCGAATACCAGTGCAGCTCCGCCGAACTGCCCACCGGGGTAAAAAACCGGATCAGTCACCGGGCAGTGGCCAGCACGCTGCTGTTCGAGGCCTTGCGTCGGCACTGATGCAACTGCCTCCGCTCGGCCTGTACATCCACCTGCCCTGGTGCGAGCGCAAGTGCCCCTACTGCGATTTCAACTCCCATGAAGCGATAGACATACCCGAGATGCGGTATGTGGACACACTGCTGCGGGATTTACGCGGTGACCTTTCGTTGCTGCAGGGAAGGACGATTGAAACGCTGTTCATCGGCGGCGGCACGCCCAGCCTGTTCTCCACCAACGCCATTCGACGCCTGCTACAGGGAATCGCCGCGCTAGTGCCGCTGTCTCCCACACTGGAGGCCACCATGGAAGCCAACCCAGGCAGCGCCGAGGCCGACAAGTTCGCCGGTTTCCGCGATGCCGGCATCAACCGCCTGTCGCTGGGCATACAGAGCTTCGATGACGCGCACCTGCAGTCCCTTGGCCGCATACACAACAGCGACCAGGCTCGCGCCGCCATCGAATTCGCCCGCGCCGCCAACTTTGACAGTTTCAATATCGACCTGATGCACGGATTACCCGGCCAGACACCGGCCAGCGCGGAGGCGGACCTGCGCGCCGCCCTGGCCTACAAGCCACCACACCTGTCCTGGTACCAACTGACCATCGAGCCCAACACGGTATTTCACAAGCGGCCGCCGCAGTTGCCGGTGGAGGACGAACTGGCGGATATCCAGCAATACGGGGAGACATTATTAGCCGATGCCGGCTGCGATCAATACGAGGTATCCGCCTACTGCCAACCGGGCTACCACTGCCGCCACAACCTGAATTACTGGTCATTCGGCGACTACCTGGGCATAGGAGCCGGTGCTCACGGCAAAATCAGTTTCCCGGACGGTCGCATCCAGCGCTACGCGAAAAAACGCCAACCAGGGGACTACCTCGCATCGGGGCCGGGTGAGTTCACGGCCAGTAGCCGTGAGTTGGACCGCGATGAGATCGCCGGAGAGTTCATGTTAAATGCGCTGCGCCTGAACCAGGGCTTTACCCTGGACCTGTTCAGCGCCCACACGGGCCTGGACGCTGTGGCGCTGGAGCCGCAGCTGGAATCGCTTTACCGACGCGAATTACTGGTAAGGTCTGGCGATTGCGTTAAAGCCACCGATCTCGGCCGTCGGTTTCTGGATAGTGTTGTTGCGGAGTTTTTCCCATAAAAAAGGGGCGGACACTAGCGGTGCCCGCCCCTTTAAGCTCGTGCTTTTGAGTGCTACTTAGAAGCGGTAGCGACCGCCAATAGTAAAGGCATTATTATCCACGTCAGAATTGTCGAAGTCCGTGTAATCATAGGCCGCGGAAACAGCGATAGACCTGGTGATAAACCACTCGGAGAAGATACTGTATCTATAGGCTTCATCGTGGCCGCCATCGACAGTGCCGAAACGGGCGCCAAAGCCCAGGTCATCATTGACGTACCAGGTGCCGGCCAGGTTGTAGACGTCGATATCGTCGCCGTTGTCGACATTCACATAGCCGACGTTGCCTTCCAGCTTGATGCCGCCGGATGACAGGTCCCAGAAGTGCTCCAGGCCGGCGTTCCAGCCGTCGGTATCGCCGCCATTATCGAGGTCGGCATCGGCGTAGGTGATGATCAGGCTGGTGTTGTCGGTAATATATTTACCAATGCCGATGGTATAGGTATCGATTTCCAGGTGTGCGGGCTTCGTCCGGCGCCAATCAGCCTGGATAATCCAGCTACCCGTCTGTTTGGTGACATAGCGTCCGCCAATGCCATAGGTTTCGGAATCATCGTCGTCGATATCAATGCCGCCAAGGTCTTTTTCAAGCTTGTCTACATCATCGAGTTCGGAATAACCGCCAAACAGCGTGACGCTGGAAGCGTGGTCCAGGAAGGCGGCCTCAGACCGAGGACGGTTGCTGGTATCAACATCATTCAGGAAAAAGGTACCGTAAAGATCAACTCCCCATTTATCGACATCAAACGGGCCGACATCAAGTTCTGAATAGTTAGCTGCACCACCGATTTCCCAACGATACGTATCGGTAACGAGGGTATCACCGGTTACGATGGTCTCTTGTGGCATTTGTTGCGCCTGCGCGGCGGTCGCTACTGCCAGGCTCATGCCGGCTATGATTGCGATTTTTTTAAACATAATATGCTCCATGCTGTGCTTGAAAAGTTACAAATTCCCCCTGCTATGGACAAGGGGACCGGGTGCATGTTACGTAGTTAGCGGGGTTTGCTACAGGAACAATGTCACTCTGGGCAATGCCAATTATTTACTTGTCATCCCCCCTGTGCCCACTCCCAAAAAGCCCCTGAAGTTCACTTTCAGATCCGAATAAAGATCAGATCCCAAACCCCATGACCAAGACGCTCTCCACGAAGCTCGAACTTGGTGAGAGGGCGATGTTCCGGACGAGGCGCAAACTGGCCCGGGCCACAGGTATTGGACAATCCCTCGCCGGCACTGAGCACCTCCATCATCTGCCGGGCATAGTTTTCCCAATCGGTTGCCAGGTGCAGGGTCCCGCCCGGCTTCAGTTTGGACAACAGCTGCGCCACGAAGGGGGGTTGAATCAGGCGGCGTTTATTATGGCGTTTTTTGTGCCAGGGGTCCGGGAAGAAAATCTGCAGGGTGTCCACAGAGGCATCGGGAATACAGTCCCGCAGGATCTCTACCGCGTCGTGACAGTACACCCGGATATTGTCCACATCGCGCTCGACCATGCTGTGCAGCAACCTGCCGACACCGGGCTTGTGTACTTCGATACCAATGAAATTGGTCGCCGGGGCAGCCTCCGCCATGTCGACCAGGGACTGGCCCATGCCGAAGCCGATTTCCAGCACTGCGGGGCCGGCGCGACCAAACGTCGCCGCGAACGGCAACGCGCCACCTGTGTGCTCCAGACCCCAGCGCTGCCAGTTCTCATCAAAAGCGCGCTGCTGGCCAGGC
>Ga0164315_10002765_pt1 | contig 13521 bp, 10 predicted proteins | sample GuaBasSedimGuay6_FD_113737 | JGI IMG/M metagenome (GOLD analysis project Ga0164315, IMG submission 113737) | Subseafloor sediment microbial communities from Guaymas Basin, Gulf of California, Mexico - Guay6, Core 4569-2, 0-3 cm | ecosystem: Environmental > Aquatic > Marine > Hydrothermal vents... | reverse complement strand
GTAGTTATGTTTGAGTGATTTTACGAATGCTATCTCTTTGAGTTTTTAATCCTTTTCACAACCAATCTTTGTCGTTATGATTTTTAAATCCGCATCGATTAAATAATCCTTGTAGTTATGTTTTAGTGATTTTACGAATGCTATCCCTTTGAGTTTTTAATCCTTTTCGCAACCAATCTTTGTCGTTATGATTTTTAAATCCGCATCGATTAAATAATCCTTGTAGTTATGTTTTAGTGATTTTACGAATGCTATCTCTTTGAGTTTTTAATCCTTTTCACAACCAATCTTTGTCGTTATGGTTTTTTTAATCCTTTCTTATAACCAATCCTTATCGACTTAAAAAAAATGTTTACGATTCCAACCCACGGTGTCACCAAAAACGCAGCCGGTTTATCCACCGCCCAACAACGCTTGCTTGATGACGATGCACCCATTCGTGTCTGCGGTGCGCCAACCGGATCAGGCAAAACGTTTGCGTTCATAAAAGCGGCGAGCGACGGAAAAAGTATCTTTTTTGTCGTACCTACTCAAGCCCTCGCTGAAGATATCCGCAAACATGCTGAGGAAAAATCCATACTGGCTTATAAATGGGATGCCAATGAAACCCAGAAAGCCTTGGAAAACAATGAAATACCTTGGGCAACTCGCCAAACGCAGGTGGAAGAAGTTGCCAACCAAGGGGGAATGATTATCACCACGCTTGAAGCTTTAGCGCATTTAACGGTGGGTTTGCCTCGATATCAGCATGTCAGTCTGACTGTGATAGATGTGTTAAATGGCTTTCATCACTTGGTATTTGATGAAGCACATACCTTGGGTACTCGCGCTTTTGGCTTGATTCACTTATGGAGTGTGATGATTGCGGCGAGACATTGGAAAGGAGAACCAACGCTGAAGTTGACGTTTTTATCAGCGACACACAGTCATTTAATGGCTGAATTGTTGGGCAAAAATTTTTTACTGCCAAAGAGTGTGCGCCGTTTTGATGAAAAACTTTCTGAAAACCTTCAAGGTTTCCAAAACCTTGAAGGTTTGGCACCACTCTATCGCCCAATCCATGGCGACGTAGAAGTCCATATTCATGACAATAACAATTTGCTAGAAGTTGTTCGCGCCGAGGGCAAAAACTTACTCAAGACTGACAGCCGTTTATTGTTAGTGTACGACAGTCTTAAACAAGCCCTTCTGGATAAACGCGAATTATATGCTTTTTTTGAAAGCCGCGGTGTATCCACTGAGCAAATCGTTATGATCACTGGACAAGATCGTAATCAACCCCAAAAGCATCATCGTGTCATTATTGGCACGGCAGCCATTGAAATCGGTGTTAACTTTGAGATAGAGGCAGCTATTATCGATCCGGCGATGGATGCGGCCGCGCTATTGCAACGAATTGGGCGAGTAGCGCGTGGCGAACACTCTGGCGTGGTGCATATTTGCAAGTCCTCTCAACAAGGTACGCCCTCTCATGTTCTCAAGCTCACCCCATTATCGGGGCAACAACCCATAGAAAAACTTCGCCAACTGTTGGCACCGCTACGCAAAATCAATGGTTGGCGGGCCCGAAATTTGGGTAGCGCTTATTGGTCAATGTTATCAGGGGCTTACCGGCCGCGTTTTCGCCCACAATCTGCTTTGCTACGACATATCACTGAGATATTTGAGGAACTGGATGTCGCACAAAAAATGCCGATGGTTTCTCAGTTAAATGAATTACACAAGATTGCTAACGATGAAGATCCAGATTGGCGAGGCAAACATGAATTTGAACGCTGGTTAAAAGCCATTGATCGTGAATTGCAAGACGTGCGCGGTTTTTCACCAACGATTGAAGTGCAATTTAAGGACAAGCCTTTTTTAATCTCCTACAACAGAGATTGGGTGGCGAGATATCTTCGGGCACCGGATCATTATGTGGCGGGTGTGTATGTGTATGAGAATAATCGTGAAGACTGTTTCCGTGAGAGCGGTAAAGCTAAGCCATTGGCATTGAAATTTTTTTCGCCCATTGGCTCAGTGCCGGTAACGGGCATCTACAACTTACAATCGGCCTTTAAACCATACTGTCATAAAATTAAAACCGGGTGTGAAAAAGAACCCAGTTTGTCACAGGCTTATGATTTCATTAAAAAGACGGGCTTATTGGCAATAAGCGATAGCAAAGAAGAGCTGTTGTTGGAATCGGCATTATTGTAAATGAGTCTAGCGGATGAGTACAGCGGATGAGTACAGTGGATGAGTACAGTGGATGAGTACAGTGGATGAGTACAGTGGATGAGTACAGCGAATTTACGAAATAAACGAATTGGAAATGCTGAAGTCAATGCTAATGGCACGCACAATAGGAATTAAGTTCCAGGGGCGTTGCCACGGGCGTAGATAATACGCCCCGTTGGGGCTAGGTTTTAAAGCACCAAAGGTGCGAAATTAATATAGCCAGGGGCAACGCCCCTGGCTATCGTGCTATTAAAGTCAATGCCCCGTCATGATAATTCGTTTATTTCGCCAATTCGCTGTACTCATTGGCTGTACTGATGGGTTATAATCCGTACCATCCGGAAAGAAGCTGTACTATAGTTTAGTTGTACTGATTTCGACGACGTAACAGTTTTTATTGAGCAAAAACTTTCGCTACGAACTGATAACTGAAATGGAGGAACCATGATTAATGGTATTAGGCAAAAAACCACCGTCGCAAAAGGGGGGAAAATTGAAGTTCTGTCACCAGAGTTGCCAATCGGCGCAACCGTAGAAGTCATTATACTGATAGAACCCTCCCCGCCAGAAACCAAAACTGAACGCTGGTTACGTTTATCGGCAGATGATAAACAGTTAGAACCAGCACGAAAAGAATTTGCTGCGGGACAATGGCTAGAACTTGAGGATGATGACGATTTGGAGGTTTTGTTGACAAAATGAGCAATAAATTGATTAGGCGGTTTATGCCAGTGGCGATTGAAGACTTAAAACATTGGCAGCTTTTATCTGACAAAAAATACCAGCGAATCAAAACAATAATAGAACAGCTCCGCGAAAATCCTAAAGTCAGCATTGGTAAACCCGAACCATTAAAGGGTGACAAAACGGGTTTGTGGTCATGTCGAATTGACCAGAAACATCGGCTGGTTTATAGCTTTGATGAAGATTATCTTTATATTTGGCGGGCGCGTTATCACTATGTTGATATACCTGATCAATTATCAAGCAATGACGCAATAGATATGGATGATGAAGATTAGCGTTACAAAATAACGTTGTAAATAACTTCATACAACAGATGCTATCCTTTCGAGGGATAGTATCCGTTTTTGCTATTTGTGAAATGAGTAAAAATACCGAACGCCTATGACTCATGGATTATAATCCGTACTATCCGGAAAGAAGCTGTACTACATACCAACTCAATAAGAGAGAAGCCTAATTAATAATGGAAACAATGAAATTCATTGCCCTAGTGGGTATATTGATAGCAATGATAGCGGTGGTTGCAGAAGTGGCGACACCTGAAATCAGATGTAAGTTGGGTTTGGATAAATGTGTGGAAGAGCCAGACTCGCAACGGGCGCAACAATTGGAATTAGAACAGCAACGCGCTGAGTTAGAAAGAGAAAAGTCCCGTTTAAGAGAAGAAGCGAGACAGATTGAACAGGCCAGACTCAGAGCCGAACAACAAGCAAAACAGATTGAACTGGCAATACTCAGAGCCGAACAAGAAGCGAGACGGGCAGCTGAACAGGCGAGATTAAAAGCTTCATATCGCTACGCTGATAACGGCAATGGCACTGTGACTGATAACAAAACGGCACTGATATGGCTGAAAAACGCCAATTGCTTTGGCCGACAGAATTGGAAAACAGCCATGCAAAAAGCTGCCAATCTGGCGAGTGGACGATGTGGGCTTCGGGATGGTTCAACGCGGGGGATGTGGCGTTTACCGACCAAAGAAGAGTGGGAAGCGATGATTGATGATAAATATGTTAAGAAAGATTGGAGTCAGCCCGCGCTTTCTAATGCTGCCGGTACAGGCCCTTGGCAGGAAGGCGATGCGTTCTCGGGTGTGCAGGCGTACTTATATTGGTCGTCTGCCAGCTACGCGGGCGACACGTCCTACGCCTGGGACGTGTCCCTCCATTACGGCGATGTGTACAGCTACGACAAGACTAACACGAGGTACGTGTGGCCGGTGCGAGGCGGAGATTGATACATTTTTAGCCTTTGATTATTTGAGTGATTTGGGGGTGCAGGGGGGCACCCCCTGCTCGATTTTTTTTTGGCATTTTTTGGCTATTTTTTATCAAACAGGAATTTAAAACACATATTTTTAACATGGATAAACGCAATATTGGACCAGAAATATTAGAAAGTATCCGCGCCATCAAGCGTGGCGAATGTAAAAGCTACACGATGGAATTACCCGATCCTAAGGCCACTCGTGAACGATTGAATTTAGGGCACTCCGCTTTTGCGGCATTATTTGGTATCAGCGCAAGTACATTGGAAGATTGGGAAGAGAGACAACATAAGCCATCAGGTGCGGCTATCTCATTATTGTTAGTCGCTGCCAAACGTCCCGATGTGTTGTTGGATGTGCTTAAAGAGGCGCCTATCGGATAAAACTGAAGGGGGTTGACACAGCTAATATGCCCTTTAAAAATAAACTGGTTGTTAACCCGTTGTGAAATCAAACATTTACTACCATAACTACAAGGATTGCTTATAAGAAAGGATTTGCTTATGAAAGGATTTATCACCATAATAAATTGGATTATCACTTTTGATTTTAATCATAAGATTTCATAATGATTCAAATCACAATCCTATTCGTGATTGAAAAATGCCTTCTTATAAATCCTTTCTTATAAGCAATCCTTGTAGTTCTAGCTTAGAATTTACTACCATAACTACAAGGATTGCTTATAAGAAAGGATTTGCTTATGAAAGGATTTACCACCATAATGAATTGGATTATCATTTTTGATTTTAATCATAATATTTCATAATGATTCAAATCACAATACTATTCGTGATTGAAAAATACCTTCTTATAAATCCTTTCTTATAAGCAATCCTTGTAGTTCTAGCTTAGAATTTGAGTGACAAACCCAGAAACTGGCACAATCCAATCCTTTTTTATAAGCAATCCTTGTAGTTCTAGCGAACAGTAAATGCCATCAAACTGATAACTGATAACTGATAACTGAAAAATATGCAAAACACCCCATTATCCTCAATGACATTACAGTCATTAGACAATATCCGCCAACGTTTATTGGATATCTCCAAACGTAACCAACTGCTGAGTTATAAGGAGAAAGCGCGAACAGTGCATATCGTCGATACGCTGCCCGAGACTATTTTTAATAAATTAGTGCTGGAAGGTAAAAGCATGACTTTTGTGGCGCAACCTCAATACCATGTGGCACGGGCAAGTACACCAATTATCGATTTCTATGATGAAACCTTGCCACCGCCCGATTCAGCCTCAATCAAGGAAAACGCCAAAAATGAGATGCTGTTGCAAACTGCTCATGATGAAGAGGTGTTAGAGCAGCGGTGCAAAAAATTGGCGCGAGAAGCCCGCAATGCGTTAGAAGAAACCGGCAGCAATTTATTGTATTTGGCTGCGGGTTTTTTGGAGTGGTATGAAGACAAAAATGCGACGGTTCCACTCAAAGCACCGTTAATGCTTATCCCGGTTAAATTAGAACGGGTGCTTTTACCGCGCTCTCCAATCTATAATTATGTCCTGTCATACCGTGATCAGGACATTGAAACCAATATGTCCTTGGCAGAAAAATTAGCCAATGATTTCAATTTAGCGTTACCGGCCTTTTCTGATGAAATTCCGCCAACAACTTATTTGGAAGCAGTGGCTAAGGTGGCTCAAGTAATGCCTCGCTGGCAGGTGGTGCCTGATATTCGTTTGGACTTTTTCAGTTTTACTAAGTTATTGATGTACAAGGACTTAAACAATGAAAATTGGCCTGAACACGCGAAACTGACTGATAATGCGAATCTAAAACAAATTCTGGGTACAACGGATTTGGACGTAACTGATACTATCGCGAAAAGCGATAGCATCAGTATTCAGTCTGACGCAACCGATGCGGCTGCGAAAAGCAATAGCATCAGTATTCACCCGGACGTAACTGATACTATCGCGAAAAGCGATAGCATCAGTATTCAGTCGGATGCAACTGATACTATCGCTCAAAGCGATAGCATCAGTATCGTTCAAAGCGATAGCATCAGTCGTACATTGAGTGATGACTTGATAGACACTAACCCGCTGGCTGATAAAACGCCGTTGATTCTTGATGCGGATAGTTCCCAACAAGTGGTTATTATGGAGGCCTTATGGAAACAAGCCAACCTTGTCGTTGAAGGGCCGCCGGGAACAGGCAAATCGCAGACAATTACTAATTTAATTGCCGCTACGCTTTATCAAGGCAAATCAGTGTTATTTGTCGCAGAGAAAAAAGCGGCCTTGGATGTGGTGAGATCACGGTTGGATAACGTCGGGTTGGGGGAATTTTGCCTAGAGCTGCATAGCCACAAAACCCAAAAAAGCGAAGTCCATGCTGATCTGAACAGACGGTTTAATAAAGAATTTCAAGATGTTACCGAATTGGAACGCGACATTCAGGAGTTGACTGCCCAAAAACAACAATTGCTCGCCTATTCCAATCTCATCAATACTATCGTCGGCCCTAATAATGATAGAATTTATGAAGTTTTTTGGGTGGTGGAAAGGTTACGCGGCGAACTTGCTGGTGAAAAACCACACTTTGAGGTTCAAGATGCGTTGCAAATGAGCAGCAATGACTTGAACCAGAAAATGAGTAAGTTAACAGAATTGGGCGGCCAGTATGAAAGCGTCTCTGAGGAGGCAATACAACACTGGCAAGGTTTTAAACCCACCAATATTTGGCCGGGGGATGAAGAAGTGATTCGGCCTACTTTATCAATGCTGTTCTTGGAAACACAAGCTTACGAGGCCTATCTGGATGTTTTAATTGAAGAAACGCAAATTCCGCTCACAAAAGATTTAACCACGTTGCAATCACTCACCAAAATTGACGCTGCCCAACTCACGCAGGTGCCAGTGCCTTTTGACACGTCGGCGGCCGTCCAATTATTGGAGCCGTGGGCGAGAGAGCAGCTCCAGCAATTTCAAGCGGAGCAAACGGAATATCGGCAACTGTTAAACCAATCCATCAAGTTCTTGGGATATGGTAAATATTCAAACAAATTACTGCAACAACTGGCTAACACGACGGGTCAGTTGGAAAAATTATCTTTTGGTAATCATTCGCCCGATGAACTGATGTTTCTGATTGAGAGCATTGATAAACTGGATGATGAAGTCCAATCCTTATTAAACAACCCGGCATCCGTTGCCGAGTTTCTCAAGTTTTTGCAATTGAGAGAATTAGCCGAACAAGCCCCCCAAGACTTGGTACTCAACAAGCATCCGGAACATGCTCTTGAAGCAACCCCTATTGTGTTTCAGAATGTGCGTCACCTTTTTTCTGAATTGACAGTGCAGTGGACGGTGCAAAAAAAGGATTTCCTGCTCAGCAAGTTACCAAACTCAGAAAAAATTGCTATTTTGGCTGATGAACTCCGCAAACATCAGGGTAAGTTGTTGGCTTTTTTGTCAGCTGATTACCGGCGTGCTAAAAAGACTGTCCAAAATTTCCTTGCCACTTCAAAACCGAATACGCGGAACCTGATTAAACGGTTAGAAGCACTGGCTGCCCTTAAGCGTCAAACTGAGCTGGAAACCCAACGAGAGCAATCTCAGCGTTTGTTTGGTCCGCTATTTGTGGGCCTTGAAACCGATTGGGCGCGTCTTGAGCGACACATTGTATGGGCCCAACGATTGGGGAAAGTGCTAGGTATGCCAGAAGAAGCCAAAATGTTATTGGCAACGCAAGCCGAACCACGCAGCTATATTTTGAAAACCACTGCTGTCCTGTATGAACAATGGCTGAGAGTCACTAAAGCGGCGGAACAGTTACACGTCCCCATTACCCATCATTTAGGGGTCAATAAATTTGTCAAACAATTATTAGAACGTCGTAACTTTGTCGAGCAGTTAGCTTCTGGGTTGCAGCGACAATTACCTCACCTCACCGATAAACATGTTTTATCCATCTACAGTGCGGTGCAAAGTTTACTGAGAGCTTGGCATCTCCGCAATGATGCTATTCAAAATCAACTGCTTATCAAATTATTTGGTAAAACTTACCAAGGCATTGAAACCAATGTGACAGCCCTCTGTGCCATTGCTGATTGGATAAATCATTTACAAACCACCAGCAACCTGCCGCCACCGCTACTGCATTGGCTCGTCAGCAACGAGCCCACCGCGAGATTGCCAATCTGTATCGTCTTGTTAAACAAAAATCAACGGTACTTGGATCTCTATACGGGATTCTGTCAAAAAATGGCAACATTTGGTCAACTTAATACCCAGCAATGGTTTCATTGTGGCGATAAACCATGCACATTAGCGCATATTGCCAAAACAGCGAGTACTTGCCAAGCGTCGGTTAATTCTTTGGGAACGTTAGCGACTTTTTACGTGTTAAAACAAGAAGCTGATAAAATGGGGCTTAATGTGATTACCGAGGCCATCACCAGCCGACAGATTCAGTCCAAACAGGCGGCCTTACATTTTCAATACGCTGTCTATCAAAGTATGGCACGGGGACTGATACGCCAATATGCCGCCCTTGCCACTTTCACACGCAGCGGCTATGAAAATATCCGCCAGCGTTTTGCTGAATTGGATAAACAATTGCAGAAAGCGACTCGTCAACGAATCGCCTATCAAATTCAAGAACGGCCTATCCCCCAAGGCAACGGCACTGGCAAAGTGAGTACATTCACGGAAAAATGCCTGATTGAACATGAACTCAACAAAAGGCGGCAACATCTTCCTATTCGCCAATTAGTCAGACGAGCAACTGGGGCCCTACGCGCGTTAAAACCGTGTTTTATGATGAGTCCGTTATCCGTAGCCCAATATTTACCGCCTGGGCAGGTAGAATTTGACTTATTAATCATGGATGAAGCCTCACAAGTGCGGCCAGAAGACGCTTTAGGGGCGATTGCGCGCAGCAAACAAATTGTGATTGTGGGCGATCCCAAACAATTGCCACCTACCCAATTTTTTGAACGGCTAGTCAATGAAGAAGAGGAAACCACGGCCTTAGATGGACAAGAGTCGATTTTGGATATTTGCCTTAGCACTTATCAAAAAGGCCGGCTCCGCTGGCATTATCGCTCCGAACATGAAAGTTTGATTGCGTTTTCCAATCATCATTTCTATGATGATGAACTCATTGTCTTTCCTGCGTCACAAGCCAAACATCGTGGCTGTGGTGTCCATTTGAACTATGTGGAAAAGGCCACTTACCTCAAAGGCTGCAATCAAAAAGAGGCCGAGGCTATTGTCGTTGCGGTGGAGGCCCATTTTAAAAACCACCCGGCGTTAAGTCTTGGTATTGCGACTTTTAATCTTAAGCAACAAGAATTGATTAATGACGTATTGGAGAAACGCTGTCAACAAGATACTTGGCTAGAAGAACAGTTGAAGGCCACCGAAAACACCACCGAACCGTTTTTTATCAAGAACTTGGAAAATGTCCAAGGAGACGAGCGCGATGTCATTTTTGTGTCCACCACTTACGGCCCAGACCCCATAACTGGCAGGGTATTTCAACGCTTTGGCCCGATTTCAGGAAAAATGGGCTGGCGACGGCTAAATGTCATCTTCACTCGCGCCAAAAAACGGTTGGAATTGTTTACCTCCATGCGTTCCAGCGACATCCAGCTAAAAAGTCATGCCAAAGGTGGGGTGCAGATACTCAAAACCTATTTGGAATATGCCGAAACGGGGCTGCTACCGGACACGAGCAATCTAATTGGCAAAGAAGGCGACAGCGATTTTGAAATCGCTGTTTCTAAAATCCTGCAAGAACACGGTTACAAAACCGTGCCCCAAGTGGGTGTCGCTGGATTTCGGATTGACATTGCTGTCTGCCACCCTGAAAGAGCCGGCGAATACATTGTCGGTATTGAATATGACGGCACGAACTATCACTCTGCAAAATCGGTCAGAGATCGAGATCGACTTCGCCAAGAAATTCTCGAAAGCAAAGGCTGGAAAATACATCGGATTTGGTCAAGCGATTGGTATAAAAACCGAGACGCAGAGATTGAACGTCTTTTAAAAGCCCTCACTGTTGTCAAAGAGGAACACCAGGCCGAAGAAATTGTGCCAGGCTAAAATGATAAATCCAGATGCTATCCCTTCCTGTTTTGGGATAGTATCTGTTGTTTCGTTAACTATCCAGATGCTATCCCTTCGGTTTTGGGATAGTATCTGTTGTGTAAGTGAACAATCCAGATGCTATCCCTTCGGTTTTTGGATAGTATCTGTTGTTTCAGAATCCTGGAGAGCAAAACCGCACATGACAGAATCATCAAACTCAGAACCCTCAACCTCGTCACGAACGTTATGGCATCAAATGCTGGGACGAGTATTGCAAGAATTGCTTCCCCCAGTCGGTATCTCGGTTCATGTTGGCTTTCCGGTGATGAGCGAGTCACCGGAAGTTGATATTTTATTATTGAGGCGGGAAAACGAAGACTGGACTTTGGCGCAGCTTTCCCGTTTACCCGATGGTGTTAGAGAAAGTCGAGCCCATCACATCATTTTGGAATTCAAATACACCGAATCCATTAATGAGATGGCCTTTCAACAGGCTTTGGGGTATGAACACCTTTATATTAATGCTCAAAAAGTGACTAATGATGCCGTACAAACCTTGGAGCGATGTGCCAAACAAACGCAACCTTCGAGGCTCAAAAAATGGGGCTATGTTAGGACTAAACACCAGGGTGTGTACCAAAGTCACTACCCGTTATTGGATCAGATAACGTTGCTGTCTTTAAATGAGTTATCTGACGAACCGCACAATGCTTGGGTGAAATGTTTGGACAAAAGTTTGGCCGAAAAGAAAAAGGCGTTTAATCTGGTTAGGCATTCTCTTAAAAACGTGAGTGTTCAACTGGAATGGTTAGTCGTGGTTTTATGGCAATTGTTTTTCTTGAAAGAAGGAGGAGATGAGATGGCATTTGAACTGACACATGAACAGCTTGAAGAGACTGGAAAAATATGGGGAGATTGGTTTCTGCGCAATTTACCCGTCGAAGAAATTATCCGTCATGTCGGGCGCAAAGAGATTTTGGCCCAATTCAAGCCCGAAGACATTTTGGCCCAATTCAACCCGAAACAACGGTTAGCTGGGCTTAAAGCAACTGACATTTTAGCCCAATTTAACCCGGCTGACAGGTTAGCTGGGCTTAAACCATCTGACAGGTTAGCTGGGCTATCACCACAAGAAATTGAAGGTTACCTCAAAAAGCTCAAACAAGAGAACAATAGCAAATAGCAAAAGTCTCGGCAACGAGGATTGGTTTGAAGCTCCCAAAAAGAAGGAATAGCATCCGTTTTCCGCAATATATTTAAAACCACGGATACTATCCCCAAAAGAAGGGATAGCATCCGTTTTAGTTCCCCAAAAGAAGGGATAGCATCCGTTTTCCGCAATATATTTAAAACCACGGATACTATCCCCAAAAGAAGGGATAGCATCCGTTTTAGTTCCCAAAAAGAAGGAATAGCATCCGTTTTCCGCAATATATTTAAAACCACGGATACTATCCCCAAAAGAAGGGATAGCATCCGTTTTAGTTCCCAAAAAGAAGGGATAGCATCCGTTTCATAGTATCTGTTGTTTCGTTAAGGTTTTTTAAATGAACTTAGTACCCCCTGAATATTTGGATAAATATAAAGTTTCTCAATCGTTTGACCGCGTAGCGCCCACTTATGAGCAATGGGCGATTCTGCAAAAAACGGTTGGGGATGAACTGTTTGAGCGTTTACAATGGTTGAAAATGGCACCGCAACAGATTTTAAATGTCGGGGCGGGCACGGCCCGATTAAGCCGTGTTTTGGGCCAGCAGTATAAAGACGCGTATTTGTATAGCATTGATATTTCACTAAAAATGTCACAAATTGCCCGTAAAAAGGCACCCCAAGGGGATTCTAAACAATATTTTATCTGTGCCGATGCGACCCAATTGCCAGTTGCCGATGACAGCATAGATTTATTGGTGTCTAATTTGATGTTACAGTGGTGTAATGATATTTACGCCATTTTTGCTGAATTTGCACGGGTGTTAAAACCGGACGGCGCGTTATTTTTTTCCACCTTTGGGCCCGATACTTTAACAGAACTACGCCATAGTTGGGCAACCGCTGATCAAGCCAGCCATGTCAATCGCTTTTTTGATATGCACGATATAGGCGATGCTTTATTACAGGTTGGCTTGAGTAATCCGGTGATGGATGTCGATAGGCTTCAATTCACCTATAGCGATGTCAAGGCGTTAATGAAAGAATTAAAACAGATCGGGGCGCACAATATGACGGCGGGATGTCCACGCGGTTTAATGGGAAAGGACAAATTCCAAGCGATGTTAGCCGCTTATGAACAATATCGCTCACCAGAGGGCGTATTGCCAGCAACTTATGAAATAGTCTATGGGCATACGTTGGGTAAGCAACAATTGAAAGAACCGTTCGCACCGCCTTCTGGCACAGTGGCAATCCCTATTTCTCAAATTGGAGGACGGCGAGGATAAGTTTTTCGAGTAGTCCTAAACATGTAGTGAGTTGACGGATGCTATCCCTTGCCGGGATAGTATCCGTTTGAACACCATCACGACTGGAACAGGGCTACCGTTTTTCGTTCTAGGCAAACTTTGCACGAAAAAATAATCGAGACGATTTTATTCGTTTCAGGCGAACCTTGCACGAACGTAAAATTAGGAATGCAAGGCGAACCTTGCACGAGGAACCCTCAAAATGACCAAAAATAATCGAGACGATTTTAACCAATGTGCCGCATTAGTCTTGGAATTGCTTTATAAAGAATTTCCTATGGAAACGGATATCGTGGTTGATGATTGGTTAGCGGATCCTTTTGACGAAGACATGACAGACAACTATTTTGCGACCATTCGTTTTTTGCAACGAGAAAGCTTTATTCGCTATCAAGAATTTGATTTTGGGACCTTTCGTAGCGTGGTATTAACGGCTAAAGGATTAAAGGTGCTGGATACAATTCCAGACAAAGCAGAAGAAACGATTGCCCAACAAATTAGCAATGCGCTGCAAGATGACAGTAAAAAAGCGGTTGGCAGCGTTATTCGAGAACTGATAAAAGTTGCGGTTGTCTAACATTTTACGGATGCTATACCTCGATGGGATAGTATCCGTTTTAACGGCTTAAAGGAGATTAATGATGAGCCTTACCCCCCAAAAACATCGGTTCAGTGTCTCAGAATGGCACAAAATGGGAACAATTAATATTTTTCCACCTGATGCACGGATGGAACTCATTGAAGGAGAAATTATCGATATGGCACCAATAGGCC
>Ga0164315_10002764_pt1 | contig 13521 bp, 12 predicted proteins | sample GuaBasSedimGuay6_FD_113737 | JGI IMG/M metagenome (GOLD analysis project Ga0164315, IMG submission 113737) | Subseafloor sediment microbial communities from Guaymas Basin, Gulf of California, Mexico - Guay6, Core 4569-2, 0-3 cm | ecosystem: Environmental > Aquatic > Marine > Hydrothermal vents... | reverse complement strand
GGAAACCAAATGCCTGAGACTCGCATACCGGTGCGCGTTGCGGTCAATGTGATGCGTGCGCGCCTGACCGTGATCGGGTTCAACATCGCGATCGTGTCGTTTCAAATCACCCAGCTACCCAGGACCTTGGGCGGTCTCAGGGTGCCCGGGATAGATCAAGCAGTGCACGTCCAGGCCGGTATGGCCCTCTTCATGGCCCTGGCCCTTTCTGTCATTGCGCTGGTAGCTTTTATTATGTCCAGCGCATACGACGAGGCGGGCGTCTGTACGCACTGGTCGCTGGTGGCCGGTGATTTGCTGATGTATCTGGCGTTGGCACACACCGTGGCAGGTTTCTTCCAGCCATGGAATGTATCCCTTGACATATTCGCTGCAAAACTTCCGGACCAGGCAGCGCAGATCGCCACCCTCCACGCAGCAATGGCAATCTCCGGGGGGGCGGCATGGTTTCTGGCGGCCTACGCCGGACCGGTAGTTGCACTGGTGCGGTCCCCTTTTCAGCGCCACACCAACATCGCCCTCGGTTTTGCGTACCTGGTTTTGCTGTTTGTGCTCGCATATGTTAACGCCCAGGCGGTACACGTGGAAGCTGCCGGCGCTGGTGATGTGCCCGGATTGATTAATAGTGTTTTGCGGGAGCTTGTGCAACCATTTCGGTGGTAGGTGGTAATTAAATTTCCAAATCGAAAAACGCAAATGACAAATAAATATTAAAGATTTCGATCTTCCAGGCAAAACAGGCTACTACACAATGGCTTTCCCTGTGGTGGAAGCTATTCATCACTATCTCTTATCCGTAAATCTATTAAGAGCCTGTCCCTTTTTCCTTTTTCCTGGCCTGTGAGCATAACATCTACGCCGTGTGGCGAGATGAACTCGCCCTGGGGTTCTCTACCGGAGGGAGGAATCAATTGTCTGACGGCTGGAAATAACTCTTGACAGATATGCCCTAAAGTGGCTATATTTATTACCGGTTAATACGATAACTGGAAACCATACTGCCCGCCAAGAAGGTAAAATGATAGAGATCCTGAAGTCAATCATCCTGGATTTTCAGGAAATTAAGCTTGAGACCGGGGTGCCCAGGTATTTGAAGATCGGGACGGTCCCGAGCAAGGCCACCGTATGTATCGGGGTACGCCGTAGCGGGAAATCGACTTATCTATTTCAGGTGATCAAACGACTTCTGAATGACAGCGTACCTCGTGAAAACATCCTTTACCTGAACTTTTTTGACGACCGCCTCCATAATCTTCGGCAGGAAGGGCTCGGATCGATTACAGAGGCTTATTATTCGCTCTATCCGGAGAAGAAGAATACGGAAACGATCTACTGTTTTTTTGACGAGATCCAGGCAGTCGAGGGATGGGAGTCCTTTGTGGACCGCCTGATGCGAACCGAGAAGTGTGAAGTCTACATCACGGGCTCGTCGGCCCGGATGCTTTCAAAGGAAATCGCCACCCAGATGCGAGGCCGGGCTTTGTCCTGGGAGCTCTTTCCGTTTTCTTTCAGAGAATTCCTGAATTACAGGCAAATCGACGCAATGGGCCCCATGTCCACGAAAAAACGGCTTCTCGTGCAAAAGGCGTTTGAAGAGTACTGGGAAACCGGTGGCTTTCCGGAAGTCGTCGGCCTCGACCGGCACCTGCGAATAAAGATCCACCAGGAATACTTTCACGCCGTATTGTTCCGGGACCTGGTCGAGCGCCATGACATCTCACACCCCAGGGCTGTAATGGATCTCGCGCACCGGCTGATAGATAACACGGGCTCGCTCTACCCCAACAACAGCCTGACCGGATACCTGAAGTCGCTCGGCCACAAGGCTCCTAAATCCGCCGTGTCGGAATACCTGGAGTGGTTCGAAGACGCCTATTTCCTGTTTACCGTGCGGATATTCGACGCATCACTGGCGCGCAGCAAAACCAACCCCAAGAAGTTCTATTGCGTCGACCATGCCATGGTTACCTCGGTGGCGTCAGGTATTCTCGTCAACACCGGGCATCTGTTGGAAAACCTTGTGTTTACAGCACTCCGGCGTGTCTCCCCCAATATCTGGTACTGCAAGACAAAAGCCGGTCTGGAGGTGGATTTCCTGGCTCAGTTACAAGACCGTTCGCGCATGCTGGTTCAGGTCTGCAAATCGATGGCCGAGCCACAAACCAGGAAACGGAAACTCGCAGCTCTGACCGGGGCAATGGCGGAATACGGCTTGAAGTCCGGTACAGTCGTGACGCGAAATGAAGAGGACCAAATCAAGGTTGGTGCAGGGAAGATAGAGGTTGTGCCGGCATGGCGTTTCCTGCTTAATCTGCCGGAACCTTGAGGCAGCCCCATGCGACTCCTGCTGATCAGCAACACTCATGACAAGCTCGGAATCATCAATGCTCTGGTCTCCCATGTCCGAACCGATGTGGTGATCCACGCCTGAAACTTTGGACTCTACGAAGATGGAAGTTATGGGCGTCTTTCAGCAATCTTCCCGATGCTCATATACCCAGCGACATCCGCCTGGAGATAAAGATCATACGCGTCTTTATTTTCACCTCTTTGATGAAATGCCAGGGCTTTCAGCACGATGAAGGCACAATGTAAAAATCGGGCAACTGACCGATTGGTATCGCCATATCAACCAATAGGGTTTAACCAAAGCCCTCGCTTGCACTCAAGTAAATCTGCACGATTTAAATCATCATTCTCTATCTGAACCTTTTGAGAAATAAATCTTTTTAATCAATGTCCTCCCGGTGCTGAAGTAACAAAATAGACCACGTCACCGCCCTTATAGCCGCGTGAATACCAGGCCGAACCGCAATGGTAGTAAGTTGAGTTAGCTACAACCACGGTGGTCGAGCATGGAGCACGGGTCACAAAGGCTACACCGCCATGATGATGATGGTTATCATAGTAACCATCCCTTTCATTATCACTGAAGTCCTGACGATCTTCGCGTGCATCGTTAATGTTTTCCCGGATTTCATCACGACGTTCCTGCCAATCATCTCGGTCACGCGGTTGTTCCCGTCGGGTTTCTTGTCGTGGTGCTTGGCTCGCTCGACTTTGTCCTGCTGGACGCGAGGAGAATCCACCGCTTGCTGCTGGACCGCCGCGTGAGAAACCGCCGCCGCCCCTGCTGCTGCCACCCCTGCCGCCACCACCCCTGTCGCCACCACCCCTGTCGCCGCGTGCTTCAACCATGCTGGCCATAAAGGTTGTCATGCAAAAAACAAATATGACTGCTATCAGAATAAATGGATACCTGCTTTTCATTTTGCTCCTCCTTTCTGAGCAGGGATGTCCGCTCCTGAACGGTTACGGACAATAAACGGGATCTGTTCGGCATTTTTAGGCGGGGTGAAGGTGAATGGCCCTTTGACACCTTTAGCCGAAAGATTCCAGTTTGAAAAATCGGCCCGGAACTGCGGCTCGCCCTTGGACTTCTTATATGTTATGACGATCCGTCTTGGTAGCGGATCTTTACCTTGGGCAATCCATATCTGGAAATCAACATCCCTGGTGCGAACGGCAAGGTGGTCGGTTGGCACATCGGTCAGCATGTTCAGTTCGACATAATCAATCTCTTCAACCAGCTGCTCCAGTTCAGCAGAGAAGTTGGTCCGGAACATCTTGGCCAACGGCACTGGGGTCTTCAGGACATCGACAACGTACTTGATAGCATCATCAACGCTGCCGACTTTTTCGGCCTCGGCATAAACGTTTTCAGTGACATTGTGGACGAGGATCTGTTTACCGTCGAAAACCATTATACGCTTGTCTCCGTCACTTTGCTCCAGATCGACTCGCAGGTTATCGGGCCGCTTGACCTGGATTTCGCGCACCGCCCAGAACTCAATCATCTGCCCGTTTTCCTGGAGTGCGTCATAACTGCTGCGCAGAGTAACGCTGAACTGTTTTGCCTCAGCAAGGGTCCTGGCCATGTTCTGCAGGATGTTCCTGGCCTTCCGGTCGTCCATTTCAGCACTCTTGACCGGCTGGGCTGTAGACCAGAGAAATGCGCTAAGGATACCTATGACAATAAAAGAAGTTACTCTTTTCATTTTTTTCTCCTTATCCTCTCAATTAAGCCTGTTATTTGCGATTAATCGTTACCTTTGCCTTTGACCGCTTGATGGAACCACCGTGGTCTCCATCACCTTTTGGCCAAGCGACGCGATAGTGCTTGGACGACCCTTAGCCTCATCATAACCCATGACGCGACTGTAACCTTCAACATCGGCACTGAGAATAGCAGTAAGTTTGCGTTTCAAGCCTTTTTTAGTCATGGTCTTATCCGAGAGTTCGGTTGAAAAACGGCGGTGACAGGAGAGACTCAGACAATTAATATTATAAATAACCATGTATGGTTATGAGGTCAAGGTTCGGCTCATAATATGGATACCACGCGACACAGTTCCGGCCAACACCATCTGTATTAAAAAAGTTTCGGGTCAAGACACCATTGGATCCATTATGTGTAAATATTCACTTTATACATCCCTATTATGTGATAGCTCTCACATAAACAGCCTGATATTCCTTGACATGCCCGGCATGTTCTGGCATCCTAATCGACTATGAAAAGAGATATATACCAAAAACTACTGGATTGGAAATCAAATCCCAGGCGGAAGCCGCTTCTGTTGCAAGGTGCGCGTCAAACCGGAAAGACGTTTATATTGAAAGCGTTTGGTCGTAATGAATATGAAAACATCATGTACTGCAACTTCGAAGAAGATCCAGGGCTCGACCAGTTTTTTAAACGTGATCTGGATCCGGAACGAATTATAAAGGAACTTTCCATCTATTATGATGTTGAGATCAAACCGGGTGCTGACCTGATGGTATTCGATGAAATCCAGGTGTCAAACCGAGCCTTAAACGCGCTGAAATATTTTAACGAAAAGAGAAAGGATATCCATATCGCGGCTGCCGGGTCTCTCCTTGGTGTGAAACTTTCCTCCCCCGGATCCTTTCCTGTCGGAAAGGTCAATTTTCTTGACCTCTTCCCAATGAACTTCATGGAGTTTCTCGACGGCATTGGAGAATCCCGGTATCGACAACTGCTTGAAAATTTATCTGACCCTATTCCCTTATCAGAGGCCTTTCATGCCCATCTTGTTGATCTGCTCCGCCAGTACTATTTTGTGGGCGGTATGCCTGAACCTGTAAATCATTTTGCCGAAACCGCTAATGGGCGAGAGGTCCGTGAGATCCAGGAAGAAATTATCAAATCTTACATCATAGATTTCGCAAAACATGCACCTGCATCCGATATCCCCAAACTAACACTGCTTTGGGATTCAATCCCCAAGCACTTGGCCAAAGAAAACAAGAAATTCATATTTAGTGCCGTAAAAAAGAGTGCTCGTGCCCGGGAATACGAGAATGCGCTGAAATGGTTAGAAGACGCAGGCCTTATCTATCGCGCCACAGCCACCGGATCAGCAAAAAGCCCCTTATCGCATTATGCAGACAAAGCGTGTTTTAAAATATATGCTCTGGATGTTGGGCTGTTGGGAGCCATGTCAAGGTCACCTGTTGAACTGCTGTCTCTCGGAGACCGGATTTTTAATGAATATGATGGGGCATTTGTTGAAAACTTTGCTGCCCAACAATTGATAGCCCATTTCGGGCAGCCAGTTCATTACTGGCGCAGTAAAGGAGGCAAAGCGGAACTTGATTTTCTGTGCGAATTCTCAGGCCGGATTTATCCACTAGAAGTGAAAGCCGGGATCAATCCCCGGAGCAAAAGCCTGCGCTCGTACGACATGCAGTTTTCACCGTCAGTACTTGCAAGAGCAACCCTGTTGAATTTAAAAAAGGATGGTAAAATTCTCAATCTCCCTCTTTATGCCCTTTCGCTGTTGCCTGATATGGTTTCCCTCCATTCTACAAACCTTTGACAACTAAAAAATATGCTTGAGTTGTTATTATATGCAATATCGTAGGGATATCGCCATTGCCTGGATATTTCCCCAGGTGAATTCTTCCGTCTTCGCTCTTCGAGCTACGACGTGACAAGTCCGACTTCGCTCAGATGAGCTACAACGCGCAGCCTTCGTCAATTCTCCGGCTCTTGAAAAGGATGGCTCGCCAGCCGAAGCCTTGACGAAGGCTGGTGGAGGCGGCGGGAGTCGAACCTACGTTAGTCCTTACAGCCACAAGGGCTTACAGCGACTTACCGAATGTTTACCGAATATCCGCTAATCTACGATCCAGCTTTCGAGCATTGATCCAACAGTTCCCGGGTTTACCCAGCGACATCCGCCTGGAGATCAGGATTCGGCTCATTGTATTGAAACTGCGCCACACGGCTTGGACCAAGGCTATCCGGCTCAAAACCCGATCTGTGAAGCCTTTGGGTAAGATCCTCATATCGTTTCCTATCAAGGATCGCCAAAGAAAGGCCAAGATCCAAATCCATGGTACCGATATGGACATCTTCACCTTCAGGAAGGGATCCATCCGGAATCAAAAGCGAGGGCACCAGGCCACCAACGACCACTAGATCATCTAACAAATCTCCGAGTTTGGTGGAGACGTAAAGGCAGGTTTGGCGCACTAATTCTACATTTTCTTTTTGATAATCGTACGCGAATAAAGGTTTTTCAGGCATCCCACCTCCATTTTAGTTTCTCCTGGCGGACCATCGAAGCGGCCTCTTTCGCCCGTTCAGGATGCCCCTTGAGATCAAGATATACTTGTACAGGATGTACACAGACAATACCATCCTGATCCGACGATCCATGGAAAACACCCTTATCGTTGGGAACTACCAACCAGGTGTTGGCCCCACGATCATCCTCCCTAAAATGGAGCTGGTCAAATAGGTTTTTCCCAGGCGAATCAGCTAAAAATAGAGGAAATGGGGTCAAGTCTGCCCTTGACTCTTGTTGATGTGGAAATCGAACCAAATACGGACTTAGCACTCAAATAATGGGTAATGAATTACAAAATAGCATCTCCCAAAACCTTATCAGATACTATTATCGTATAAGTGGACAAAAAAACAATTTTTTAGAGTTGGGAGGTGCCAATAAAAATATATGCCCTCCGCCAATTGAATTGGGAGAAGGGATTAACGCATTTAAATTATTTAAGATTATTTGGAATTTATCACAAACGCTTTTTGGCAAATGCGCAGCCTGAACCTGATTATTCCAACTTGTTTAAATCCGTCGACTAGCAAAATTTAACAAGTGTGACCTTTTAAGCAAGTTAGGATTTGGAAATAAGATGGATACTTTTTGATGTTTGGAGGGCTACCAGAGACGCTTGTTGGCGAAGGCTCGGCCGGAACCTGATTTGAGGTATCTTTCAAATTCTGCAGATTGGGAAGGATCCGAAAAGGCTATATAGGTTATCAATTCCCATGGCTTGAACTTAGCAGTATGAGATGATTTACCCTCATTGTGAGCTTTCAATCTGGATTTTACATCAGATGTGATGCCGACATATTTTTGATCTGGATAAGAGGTACTGCGAATTAGATATACGTATTTCATCGTTATTAATCATAGATATGGAGGAGAGAAGGATTATTGTTGCTGGTTTGCCAGCTGAAGCCTTGGCGATTCGTATCATGGGGTATTGATAGCCCGCCTTCGCTCTTTCGAGCTATGGCGCGCAGCCTTCGCCAATTCTCCGGCTTGCCAGCCGAAGCCTTGGCGAAGGCTGGTGGAGGCGGCGGGAGTCGAACCCGCGTCCGAAAATAATCCACCGTGGCGTCTACATGCTTGTCCCGATATTTAGTGTTCGCCGTTTCAAGTCTCCATCGAGCGGGATGCTTGAAAGACTATCCTGTTAGAATTTCGCCAGTCTGGTAACAGGATTAACAGTCCGGCTATCCTGCAAGTCGACGCCCTATCCGGATTAGCAGGAATGGTCCGGTAGAACGCTAGCCTTAAGCGGCTAGAGCGTAGTTATAATCGTCTGCGATTACATTAAGTTCCGTCTTTTTTACGAGCTGACAGATGCTCGGCATGCGACCAGAGTTTCTTTATCCCCGTCGAAGCCGTTTCGCCCCCAATAGTCTCAAAGAACCATTCAATCGCCTTGCGATTGAATTATACGCGGCTATCACCGCTCAAATACCCCATAGAAGGATATCCTTTAATTTAATCAGGATGACGCTGATTGTCAAACAACAATAAATTAGTATAACGAATTTATTATAAGCGACATTGTCGCGTTTTCCGCATTACCTCTTGTTTTTAAAGTCTATCCCGCTTCCTTATCCGTACCCCTGATCAGAAGACCGGTCAGATAGGTCCCGCCGATGGCCAGGCATTCCATATCGAGGTGTTTTTCCGCGGACTGCCGGAAAAGAATCGACGATTGGGCCGGAAACATATCATCCTGGTCGTTGAAACGAAAAAACACCGGTATGCGGGGCAGCATCTCAAGCATGACGGCGGTGTCGAAAGCCGGCTCCTCCAGAATGCGCCCTCCCATACGCCGGCAGGCCGATTTCAGCACATCGATCCGGCCTGCAAAAGTAGTTTCGATGATCTTGTTCGTATTGGTGGTAAAATAGCTCACCAACGGTCCGGCGTCCTTGAATTCACGATAGGTCACCCACTCGCCCGGCTCCGGCTCCTTTTCCGGGCACTGCAGGACATAGCAGCAAAGCAGAACACTCACGGCAAATGTGGCTTTTTGACCTGCAGCATCCACCACTCCCGCTTTGGACACGCTGTGAGGTTTCCCATAAAACGGGATCAAAAGCGCATCGTCGCTCACCTCTGCCCCCAACGTGCCGGATTTGGCAATAAGATCGATATCGGCGATTTGTTCCAGGTATCGACGGTAGGTAGTTTCGAAAATCTCTGCTTTTTTCATTTCGACCCCTGCATTCCGATCCACAGTAATTTTGCTGATCTGTTTTTCCAAGCACCCCTCCTCTTCTACAGAATCCACTCACCTTAGATACGTTGGCTATCCAGTATAATCGAAACCCCTGGCGTTCATTTTCTTTACCGGCATGAAATACTTAAATCACAAATTACAAAATCCAAACAAATTACAAAACTCAAATCCAAAACGATGTGCAGGGTTCAGTCAATCGGTCAGTCTTCGATATGAATTACGTTTTGCCACACTCGATCCAATGACACATCGCGGCTTAATCCATGTTTGGATCATTGGAGCTTGGCGTTTGGATATTATTTGCTTTTTATTATTTGGTGCTTGGGATTTAGTGTATGCAAAGCGTCCACTTTTCTGAGACATCCCATTTTGCTTATTAACGAGAATTGTTGGACACGACACTAACAGGCAATGTCCATCTTAAACGTCTTCATCATAATGCTTGCACCGATCATACTGGTGGCGTGCGACATTGCATCCAGAATATCACCATCTTCCCAGCCAAGGCTGTGCAAACTATCGACATCTGCCTGGGTAACGGCATTCGGTTTTTTTATGGCGTTCATCACGAAGACCACCATGGCCCTGTCCTTGTCATCCAGGGGCGCCTGGGACGGATCCTGGGCTGTTTTCTGGATGTCCTCCTCGGACATGCCCTGCATCTTCAGAAAATTCTTGTTGAAGTTGATACAAAAAGCATACTCATATTCTTCGGCCACCAGGTAACGGATGGTGGACAGCAACCCAAACCCAAGATTCGGGTGCCGGGTGAAATATTGAATCGACTGCCACATCGTTTTCATCATCCAGGGACTGGCACTCGCCAGTTCCATTGGAGAGGGAATCACGCCAATATTGGTTTTCAGCGCGTCATAGATTTCTTTGACATCCCCTTCTGCTTTTTCGGGATTTATGGTTTGGATCAGGGCCATGGTTACCTCCTTTTGGGTCGAGACCTTTGAAAAGCACCCCCTTTTGCTCGATTCCTGTATCAGGTAATAATTTCATTCCTCAAAATACCCTATGTATTCCTGCGGTTAAAATTTTCTCCTTCTTTGGACTCAAACAAAATTGAATGTTTTTCAAAAGCCTCGGGTCTGTTGTTTTGGGATAAGCGATAAGCAGTTTATCGCTTAATGCTAGCTGCTTAACGCTATCCATATCACAGTCGGGTCAACTTTGCGAATATTCACTATTGAGATTTTAGACAAGCGGGTTTATACTTACTATTATGGCTGACAAACGAAAAATTGAAAGAACCATCTGCAACAGACAGGTCTCGTTTTCCGTCGACGGGAAAGCTTATGAAGGTACTATCGAAAATATCAGCAACGAAGGCACCCTCATTCTAATGAACACCCCGGTACAGCTTCAACAGGATAAGGAAATCTCCATTACTATTACGAGCGCCGACCAAGGGGATATGAAAAAAGCCAGGGTCATATGGGCGGATGAAGGAGCTTTCGGGGCTGAATTCCTCGTTTAACAAAGCGATTATACCGCATCCGCTGTGTTACTGACCATTCGCGGTAACACAAACTACAGCTTCATGGTCAGACGCCTTGCGGCTGCAGCATCCTCGCTTTGTTAAACCTTTGGATCCTTTTGAATCTCGATCTTACTATTTCAACACAAGAGCTTTTCCAGATCTGCCAGTGTATGCACCATGTAGTCCGGTGAGGCTTCGGTGAGTTTTTCCGCTCTATGCCAACCCCATGTCACGGCAACAGTAACGGCACCCGCTTTCTTTCCCTCGATCATATCCCCTTTGGTATCGCCCACATAATAAGCCGGCAGATCCTGATACCGAGCCATGGCCTTTTGGATTTTTTTCACCTTGCTTCTTTCCATCTCCCCACCAACGACCTCATCAAAACAAGCAATGCTTTCCTTTTCGAAAAACTGCCATACGACCTGGGAAACATTGGAAGTAATTACCGTAAGTACGTTATGGCGTGATATGGTTTTCAACGATCCATGTATTCCATGGAAAGGCTTTACCTTAGCGGCATGTCGCAATTTACGTTCAAAGGCTTCACCAAGAATTTCATTGATCTTGTCGTTGGAAAGCCCCAGCTGCACCAACGCTTCAAAGAAATTGCCATCAAACAGTCTGATGACCTGCTCATGGGTTTTTATTCCTGTATATCCGCACGCACGGGATGCTGCCAGAAATGTCGTCGCAAATACATCCGCAGAATCGACGATCACCCCGTCATAGTCGAACATGATCAAATTCTTTTTGATAGTGTCTCCTCCTTCCACCTCAAACGACATTGTCGTGTTTCATAAAATCGTGCAACGATTATATTTGCGTATTTTTCTTGCCAAACTTAAAATCGTGTTATATATTCATTGTCAACATGCTTCACCAGTCATAAACCAAGGAAATAAAAATCTCGCCTGGAGCGTTATTACCCAAGTTACCTTTCAAATTTTATTGAAATATGGTCACGTTATTCCTGTATCTATGACATGATGCTTAAACCTAATATGAGCGATTCAAATTTTAAGAATATGAATCCGTCGGCACGCAGTGTGCCGTCGGCTATTGTGAATGATAAAAGCCGGAAATTATAACCGGCCGGAAACAAAAAGAAGCGATATGGAAGACCATAAAATCAAACTGTATGATACCCAATTGCGACGACTTTTCAAAGCCGCCGAGCAAGACGAACAAGAGGCACCGAAACCGGTGCCCGTTCACCGCGAAAAAATCCGTGTAATTCGTAGACGAAAGGGCGGTCCCGACCAGTACATCACTGAAAGTTCGCGCCAGTATGCCATGGACATGGGATAACCCCGGCTTCTCAGCAATTTAGCCCGGAAAGTTCACAAATCTGAAAACTTAACGTACCATCACCCGCTCTCCTCTCGGCTGGATAGGTGGGGGTGCGTTCAGACCATGTCGCCGCGGTTACGATAGGGAATATCTAAGATGAGCGTTTCAAATTTTAAGAATATGGAATTTCAAAGGATTTGATTCATGGATAAGACCGACCTTCAGATGTTTATCGACGACCATCATATCCAAGCCACGATACTGCCTTTGAGCGAGCATACGCTCACGGTGGGGGACGCTGCCAAGGCCCTTGCGGTCGACACCGACCAGATCATCAAATCCCTTATCTTCCATATCGATGGCAACCCCCTGCTGGTGATTAATAACGGTCTGGCGCGGGTGGATCGCCGGAAACTGGCCGCTTATTTGGGAGTGGGCAGAAAAAAAGTCAAATTTGCCAGCCCGGACAAAGCGTTCGCCCTGACCGGCTTTGTCGTGGGGAGTATGCCACCCTTCGGCCACAAGCAGAAACTACGTACTCTCGTGGACACGGCTGTAGCACAATTGGACATTATCTACGGCGGCGGCGGAGATATTGATGCCATGATGCGCCTGACATCGGGAGAACTCCTGTCTGTCAGTCAAGCCGAGGTGACAACCTTTTCCGAGTAAACGGTTATTCCATAAAAGAACCTATAAAATCCCTGACCTTGCCTTTGCCGCGAAATATACCGTAATGGCCCTCGCAGAGAATATCCGCGTTCAGATCCAGCATTTCTTTGGTTATCATCCACACAGCTCCAGCGCATAGGCGATCTCGTCGGCCACAAGCCCGTCCGTTCCCGGTAGGAAACGGTCCAAAGCAGACCGCGCCCGATTTCCCCCGATACGGCCCAAGGCCCAGGCACACATGCTTTTCACCCGTTCATCTTCAGTCGCTTCAAATTCTTGCACAAGGTCAGGGATATGACATGAATCCAGTGTGTTTCCCATGGCCCGGGCCGTGTTCATCTTCCAGCGCCAGATCTGATCAGGAGACATATAGAACATGTGGGGCCATATCCGCTGCTCAAAATAGGGGCGATCCATATGCAGCAGTTTGGCCAGGTCGAAGTCAGCAGCCTTTTGGGCGGCTCTTTGGTTAACGGGCAGATCGGCCGCAAGCCAGGCCTGATTCCGGGGACAGACATTCTGGCAGCGGTCGCATCCATAGATGTACAGGCCCATGGGCTCCCTGAGATCTCTGGGTGTAAGTCCCTCCCCAAAATAGGTCAGGAAAGAAATACAGCGCCTGGGATCGATATGCCGGGGCCCCTTGAAAGCGTCTGTGGGGCAGGCCACCATACATGTGTTCCTGCACCACTTGGGGCAACCGGTCACCAGGGTCGGCTCTCCGGGTTCAAATGTCGCATCCACCACCACGGCAATGGGCAGCACCCAGGAACTCTTGCGGGCCACACGGTTGGAATAGAAAAGACAGTTTTTCCCGAAAGTGCCCATTCCGGCGCGGCCCGCGGCCAGTCGATGGGGAAGATGGAAGGGAACCTTGGACTGAATGCCGTTGTCTCGCAAATAGGATCGAAAGGCCTTGATGCGCTTGGCCAGGCCATCCTTCGTTATCCGATCGTCGTCCAGGTAACATCGACCGAAAAAGGGTTCCATGGTGTGGGGATAGGATTCACGAAAATAGACCTCCATGAGAACAAAAATTGATTTCGCCCCGGATAGAATGTTTTGCGGGTCCGTTCCGGACACCAGATCCAGCCCAGCATCCATGGCCCAGGCATATGACTCATGGCGTTCCGACAGGATCCGCTGCTGCGATTCAAATGGTTCCGCGCTGGTGACACCGATGTCTTCGAACATGAGTT
>Ga0164315_10002763_pt1 | contig 13521 bp, 8 predicted proteins | sample GuaBasSedimGuay6_FD_113737 | JGI IMG/M metagenome (GOLD analysis project Ga0164315, IMG submission 113737) | Subseafloor sediment microbial communities from Guaymas Basin, Gulf of California, Mexico - Guay6, Core 4569-2, 0-3 cm | ecosystem: Environmental > Aquatic > Marine > Hydrothermal vents >... | reverse complement strand
CGATTGGTCTGGAATATCGCCAGGCCGAAGATGGCGCAGTTGGTGGTCATTAATGGGAGGAAAATACCCAACTGACGGAACAGGGTGGGTGACATTTTCTTGACGGCCATCTCTACGATTTGAACCAGGGATGCGACCACGATAATAAACGAGATGATACGCAGGTAGGGAACCGTCTCCAGGATATAGGTGTTGAGTACCCATGCACTGAGTGATGTGAGTATCAGCACAAAAATATTGGCCAGACCCATACGCAGTGCCGTCTCCACCCTGGCAGAAACACCCATGAAAGGACACAGACCCAGGAACATGGCCAGCGTGAAATTGTTCACGACCATGGCGGAGAAGAAAATTGAGAACAGCGTTTGGTCATTCATGATGAAACCTCCGCTGTCTGTTCAGTTTTGGCTTTCTTACGTTGTTCGAAAAATCCCATCGCAAGCAGAATAAAACCCAGTGTCAGGAACCCACCCGCCGGCAGAACCATGATGACCCAGGGCTCAAAGTTAGGCCCGAACAATGAGTAACCGAGGAATCTACCCTCACCCAGAATCTCCCGAAAACCACCCATCATCACCAGCGCGATGGTAAAACCGATACCCGTTCCGACTGCATCAAGCAGGGAGCGGAAGACGTTATGCTTGGCAGAAAAAGCCTCCTGACGGCCAAGTATCATGCAATTCACCACAATCAAGGCGATAAACGCACCCAGTTCTTTATGCTGTACCGGCGCATAGGCTTGCAACATCATGTCAGCCAGGGTTACAAATGTTGCAATGACCAGGATATAAGACGAAATACGAACTTCGTGTGGAATAAGATTTTTAAAGGTTGATATCAGCACGCTTGAACAGCAAATGACAAAGAAGGTTGCTGCACTCATGGCCAGAGCATTGGCCACGCTATTGGTCACGGCCAATGCCGGACACAGCCCGAGCATCTGGATCAGAACCGGGTTCTCGTTCCAGATACCACGAATAAAGTCCTGAGATGATGTTGTCTTTCTCATGGGCTCACCTCCTCATCGGCTGAAACGGCAGGTGCCTGTGGAATACCCTGATCGATGACGGGCCTCCACTCTTTCAGTCCGTTGTTAATGATGTTGATAACGACCTTTGAGGAAATCGTTGCACCCGTTATGGTATCGATCTCATTCGGCTTTCCTTTGCCGGCACCCGCTTTCACGGCTACCAGGGGCGTTTCAGGACCAGCAAAAAATTGATTAACAAAATCGAGATCCTTGAATATCTTATCGCCAAGTCCCGGGGTTTCCTTACTGTCGAGTATTTTCATGCCGGAAAGCTTGCCGTTGACCGGATCAAAACCAAAAATGACCTGGACAATATCCTGAAAGCCTGATTCCCCTCGTGAAATGGCCACACCGCTAACTTTGTTTGCGGAGTCGTAGCCCACGTAGATTCGCTTATACTCGCTTTCCTTGGCGCCATCTGGGAGGTTCAGGGACAATGCATCGTTAACCAGGTAAAACGTATTGTAACGTTCAACACCCGGGAGTACTTCGTAGACCGCCAATTGAAGTTGTTCGGCCTTGTATTTATCGATGATCGGTTTTGTATGCTGGTTCACCAGTACGATCAGAAGACCGGCCAGGGCACCGGCGATTGCCAGGGTTGCAACCAACCGGAATGTGGAAACTGTCTCCGTGACCGGCGTGTCCTGGGATTCGGCCACAGTCGATTCTTCGGCAGCCATTTCCTCTTTTTTATTCTGTGTGTTCATGCCATTCTCGTTCATTATTGAGCCTCCTTCTTCTTACCGGAGGTTCCAAACAAACGTGGTTGCGTGGCACGATTAATAAATGGCACCAGCGCATTCATCAGCAGGATGGCATACATCACGCCTTCGGGCAGACCGCCCCAGATTCGGATGATGACCACCAGGAAGCCAATACCAAAGCCAAACAGCCAACAGCCCTTGTTGGTCATTGGGGAGGTAACCATGTCGGTCGCCATATAAAAAGCGCCCAGCATCATGCCGCCAGAGAAAAGCATGAACAAAGGATGAAACGGGGAAATACCCAGCGCATAAAACAGACCGGATACGACAAATGTGGAAACGAATATACTCAGCGGGATATGCCAGTTCAGGTGGCCCTTGTAGGCCAGGTACAAACCGCCCAATAAAATAAACAAGGCAGAGGTTTCACCGAGCGAACCACCGGTTGTCCCAAAAAACAGATCCAGGAGTGGTGTGACGACCGGATCATCACCGAATTTCATGTTGCCCAGCGGGGTAGCTGAAGTCGCTGTATCGACTGTCGGACTCATAAAGGGCAGGGCGAAATTATCCCCTTGAAGGCACCACCAGTTTGCTGATTTTGCCGGCCAGGTGGTGATCGCTACAGGGAATGCGGCCTGCAAAAATGCACGACCAACCAGGGCGGGGTTGAAAATGTTCTGCCCCAGACCGCCAAAGATGATCTTGCCGAAGGCCATACCAAAGAAACCACCCAAAAAAGCCATCCAGAGTGGAAACCCCGGTGGCAGGGTCAGACCCAGTAACAGGCCTGTGATCATGGCAGAACCATCTGAGATCGAACCCGGTGTGGAACCGAACAGTCGTTCGGTCAGCAGGCAGCCTGCAACCGCTGCGAGTATCACCAGGATAGCACTGGGCCCAAAGAAATAGATTGAACAGGCAATCACAGGTATCAGGCTGTAAACCACCGACCACATGATCTTGATGGTGGAATCGGCTGACCTTACATGCGGTGACGCAGTGATCTTGATATTGGTTTCGGTCATGACGTGGGCAGTCTTCTTAGTTGGGTTTTCGACATCGCAAAGTATTGTGACAGCGGAATATTTGACGGACAGACAAATGAACAGCTGCCACAAAGCATACAGTCATTCAGATGGGCTTCATCAACCAGTTCCTCGTAACGTTCCGCTTTAGCCAATTGGCCCATCAATTGCGGGTTCAGGAAAACGGGGCAGGCCTCAAGGCATTTACCACAACGGATACATGGCATGATGTCCTGTCGTTTACATTCATCCTTTGACAGGAACAAAATACCGCCGGTTGCCTTCAGAATCGGTACGTCAAGGTCGGCTATCCCAAGTCCCATCATCGGACCGCCAAAAACAATTTCGGACGCGTCCTCGGTCAGGCCACCGCAATGCTCGATCACATCACGTAACCTGGTGCCAAAGGGTATCTTCCAGTTTCCGGGTTTCTTAATACCCTTACCGGTGATGGTAATGATGCGTTCAATCAGTGGGTGGCCGGTTTCAAAAACGGCTGCAACATTGGCCGCCGTGGCAACATTCTGAACCATTGCACCCACGGCGCTGGGTAAGGCCCCTGAAGGCACTTCCTTGTCCATCACCGCTTTGATCAACATCTTCTCAGCGCCCTGTGGGTACTTGACTGTCAGGGGCTGAATGGTGACATCCAGATCGTCGGGCTTGGTCTTGCGCATCATTTCGATGGCATCGGGTTTGTTGGCCTCGATACCGATGATACAACGGCTGATGCCGAGTGCCTTGAGGGCGATTCGGATACCCTCGTAGACCATGTCCGGCATTTCAAGCATCACCCGGTGATCGGAAGTAAGGTATGGCTCACACTCGCAACCGTTGATGATCAATACCTCAACGGGTTGATCCTTGGGTGGGCAAAGCTTGACATGGGAAGGGAAGGCCGCGCCACCTAGACCGACGATACCGGCCCTGGCTATTTCCTTCGAAAGGTCTTCCTCCTTCACATCCTGCCAGCGTGGCACGATCCTTTGGCGTCGCATTTGCGAGGAATTCGGGTCTACCTCGATGCGGATGGACGGAGCCATGCCGCCATTGGGGTGCGGCCAGAGCTCGATGGATTTGACCGTACCGGATGCGGTTGCATGAACGGTGGAGGAAATAAAACCTTCCGCCTGCGCAATCACATCACCACGCTCAACATGATCACCGGGGTGAACCAGTGCCTTGGCCGGCGTACCAATGTGCTGCGACAACGGCAGAATCACTTCCTTCGGGAACGGGAATCGCTTCGAGGCAAACCCCGAGGTGATGTCCTTGTTCTCCGGAGGGTGAACCCCGTGTTTAAAGCTAGGCAGTCCCATTTTGCTCACTACTGCGTCTCTCTTCACTAAGGTATGCTAAATACATTACGTTCATCGTTCCTTGTAGTGAACAAAATGAATTCCCACTGTTGTGACGTGGCGGGTATTCACATGCATCATCCTCAATTGAAAGGTTCAGCGCGTTTGATCAGCTTATCCAAACCTTTTTCTTTTGGATTGAGCGGGTCACCCGGGTGAATACACTCTGCTGGACAAGCCTCGGCGGCCATCACCAACTGCTTGAATGTACCTGCCTTGGCGTCACCGATCTCAGCCTGCTGATCGTCATTGTAGATAAACACCTTCGGGTTGATCTTCAGGCAGTCATCACAGGACGTACAGCGCAGGGTGTCGATATACGGTTCATTACCGAAGTCGTCATCGTCATCCGCAACCACCGGTGTCGCTGCCACTGCTGTAGCAGTCGTTGCCGCGGGGGCGTTTGCCGCTACCGGTGCAGGCTGGGCTGAAGGACTTGGAATGCTGAAATCAGCGGGTGCCTGGACAGCAGGGCCATCCCAGTTTTCCGCCTTTTCAAGTAACTCCGCAACCGTCTTCTCAGCACTGCCTTTCAACAGGCCTTCTGCCAGACGTCGTGCGATCAACAGTGGATACTGGGTTGTCAGCTTGGCGATCTTGGCCTCGTATTCTGCCGTCACCGCTGCGATCCGCGCATCCACTTCCTCTTCGAGGGTTTCGGAAACCGCATCCCGCATATTCTCAGAAACATCCAGACCAGCCATTTCCTTCAGCTGAGCCCAGTGCCGCAGACGTTCATCTGCAAGCGTTGCAATTTCTGTGGAGACGACGACCTTGCTCAGGTGGCGTTTGGCATCGACCGTGTAGATAAATGCCGTTGCGTCATCACGATCTTCTTGATCCAACTCCAGGTATTCGTGGAACGCTACCAGATTGTCCTCATCTCTAACGGGTTTGTAATGACGACGGAAACGGGCTTCACCGAGGGCCCAGTCTGCAGTTGTGACCGGCAAGGTCATTTTCTGCTCTGTTTCCTCATCATCGAGATAGTTCAGTTCATAGGTTGTCCACGTGTCCAATGGAGACGGGTTGCCTTCCAGGTCCATACGTTCTGAGAACGTGGTTCCATCTTCCGGATTGTAGACAATGTTGGGTACCGCACGGCTCTCAAGCGCCAGCTTGGCAGCATCGGGTGCACCGAAATCTGCCAGACCCCACTCAGGAGGACATGGAGTATTCAGAATAAACAGCGCAGGACGTCGTTGCTGCAGACCTTTCAGTACGTTCTGAATCAAGTGCGAAGGTGTAGCCTGCGAGGACTGCATGACGAAAACGCCACGATGGGCTATGGCTATCAGGGCCAGCTCTTTTCGGGTTTCTTCCTTGCCGTGTTGATCCATGCCGTACTCGGCCATATCGGATACCTGTCCGGTAAAGCCGGAGGTACAGGCCTGACCACCGGTATTGGAGTAGACCTGTGTATCCACAACAATCACACGAATCGGTTTGTCGGATGCCATCACACGTGACAGGTTCTGAAAACCGATGTCCATCATGGCGCCATCACCGCCTACTGCGAACAATGGCGGGCAAAGGGTAAATTCGTCATCGGTGAACTGATGCCATTCGAAATTGTCGTAGAAGTCCTCATCGACGGCGGCATCGTAGCTGTCAGATAACAATTTTTCAGCCCTGCGGACATTGATAAAACCATCGGACATCTTACGCATGTGACCTTCAAATATGCCAACAGCAACTGATGGCGCATCCTGGAACAGATGGTTAACCCATGGGAACGGGTAGGGGTTATACGGATAGGAAGAGCCCCAGACCGAACTACAGCCTGTGGAGTTGGTGAAGCCGAGGTTGGCGCGACCACGGCCACTTGGGCCTTCTTCGTAACGCCATTTAAGGTCTTTGAGCTCCTCGATGGACTTACGAATCAGCAACACGCGTTCCTTCTTCTCACCACTGAGTTCGACGGATAGCGAATCCGCATCGGCGGAGACTTCATCGAGATTCGTTTCAGAAACCAGCATCTCATGCGCTTTCGCATCCAGATCCTTGATCAGACGATCAAGTTTCTTGACCTGCTCTTCAACACGTGGCGACATGAATGCATTGACGGTGGATAACAACAGGTGAATGGTGGTTTTCTCACCACAACCCATACAGGCACCATCGCCACCGGCCATGGACATATAATTGCTCTGTTTCAGCAGCAACGATGACATCACGCCGATACCTTCGTCGAGACTGGAGATCTTGATGAAATGATCGTCGGTTTCGGGCAGGTTGTTCCAGAGTTTCCAGTTCTCCTGGAGTGTTTCCTGGTAGTCGTTTGTCTGACGAATGCTCACTAGTGCGCCATCGGTACATACTGCCACACAGATGTCGCAGCCCTTACAGGTTTCAGGGTTCACCGTGATTGACAACAGACCACCGGAACCTTTCTTCTTGCCTTCCGGCACATCGAAGAACGGAGTCGTCTTGGCCAGCGGAAACGCTTCTACTACCGCGTAAATCCTGTTGTACTGCTCATCGACTTCCGCGCGACGCTCAGCATCCCAGTTGGATTTGTCGGCGACCGTGATATAGGCCTGTTTCAGTACTTTGGCAAAGGTCTTGAAGGTACCGGCAGAGATGATCTTGCGACTTTCTTTTCCAAGATGACGAATAATCTGGTTGAAGCGTGTCAGCGGTTCTTGTGGGTTTGATATCGTTCTGACTGCGGCTTCGAGTACTTCTTCAACGGTGCTGACGACACCCGGTATGGCAGAGTCAGGACACTGGGTCCAGCATTTTGCACAACCGGTACATTTATCGGCGATAAACTCAGGCACATTGAAACGAACCGCCGACATATCGCGCATGCTTGAGGTGGCCGCCGGGATGGCTGCAATCGCGGTAAATGGATCAGCGATAATGTCCTTGCCCGTCTTGTATGGAACACATACCTGGTTCCAGAAGTCTGCCTGGTTGCCCAGACCAGAGTCTGCATTCGCACCGGACATTCTTTGTGGAATCAAAGGCAGCAACTCTTCGTGGCCTTCATCGAGGAACTCCTCGGGGTGGAGTTCTACTACCTCATCGAACCCACGGGTGATAACACGGATGTTATCCTCGACAACACGCTCACCAAGGTGACCGAATTTCTTGTCCAGCTGTTTGCGGATACCTTCCATCAAACGCTCACGTGACAGGTTATTCGCAGACATTAACGGTGCAGCACTGAAGAATGCACCCATAAATGCCACACCTTGCATGCGGTAACGAAGTTCTGCCTTCGAGGCTTCCGACAAGGCGATATTAAAACCGTCGACAGCAAATACCTTGATCTTCTTGGCACGAATGACCCGTTGTGCTGTCTTGGGGAAACTGTTCCAAAGCTCTTCCCCGGAAAGTTCACTCTGAATGATGAACACACCTTCATCACACAGACCGGCAAGCGGGTTGGAATGCAGGAATACGTTCGGGTCGGGTGAGAGCACCACACTGACGTGTTTAAGTTCACAATTCAGAAGAATGGGTTCTTCTGACAACATGGCGTAGAAGGTGGTTGGTTGACCTTTCTTCTCAGAACCGTATTTCGGGTTGGCCTTGATGTGCATGCCCAGTAACTGACCGGTAGTCATCGCCAGGTTTTTACCCATGGTGATCGCGCCCCAACCACCGACGGAGTGGATACGCAATTCGACCGAGTCTTTCGGGAACAGGTTAAAGTCACCGGCAGAAGGCAGGGCCAGGTCGCCAACATTGGGATAGTCAGCAAGAATTTTTTCCTGCCAGATCTGCATCTTCGGAAGACGGGTGTCTTTCTGGATAAATTCAAAACCCAGATAGAACTGACGTTGTTTACGACCACCTTCAAGCATGTTATCAACCGCAGCAATGAGATCACCAGGTTGCAGGTCGCGGCTACCGAGACCGAAACAGGCAGAGTAAAAATCCGGGGTCTGATCAGGCAGCAATGCGGCCAGACCAGGGTAGGGAAGTGATTCAGCATTATCATTGCTGGCACGGCCATTTTCGGCCGCCTGGGCCATCGCTGAACGAATCTCGCGAATCATGGGCAATTCGACCGCCAACGGCTGGTCGGTACGTTCCATGACAACGACACCTTTTTTACCGGCAAGAATGTGTGAAACCATGTCAGCCGGGAATGGGCGATACATGACCATATCGACCACACCTATCTTGAGTCCACGTTCTTTACGCAGGTAGTCAACCACGGCTTCCGCGTTACAGATCACGGATCCCTGACCGAGAATGACATACTCGGCGTCTTCCATGCGATATCCCATCACACGTTCATATTTGCGACCGGAAAGTTTGGCGTATTCTTCCATGGCCTGATCGGTCAGATCGGCTATATGGTCAAAATAGAATGGCCGTTGAGCGGCAACACCCTGCGCATAAGCTTCCTGATTCTGAACGGTACCCAACATGGCCGGGTAGTCAAAATTGTAAAGCTCAGGAATACGTCGGCGTTGCTTACCGAATACGGCGCGTTGTGCACCCGTTGGTGAATCGATGATGTCTGCCGGGTCACCGAGGTATTCCCGGACTAACTCACGCTCGGGCTCATAAAAGGACTCGATCACGTGGCTGGTAAGGAAACCATCCTGTGCACATATACCGGGATTCAAAGAAAGCTCTGCGATGCGGTGCGAGATCAGGTTTATGTCGGCGACGGATTGTACATCTTTGGCAAACAGCTGGAAAAAGCCCGTGTCGTCGACTGCATGGTAGTCATCATGACCCGCGTGAACATTCAGGGAGTGCTTGGTCATTGCGCGACAGGCAACATTCAACACGTAAGTCAGACGTTTGCCCACGGCCGCATAAAGTGACTCGTGCATATATGCAATACCCTGGCCACTTGAGAAGTTGGTGGAACGTAAACCGACCATACTCATACCGGCGGTCACACCCGCTGCTGCGTGTTCGCCCTCTGGTTCAAAGAAAATCAGGTGTCGACCATTAACATTCTTATCACCGCGTGCTACCGCGGCAGCCCAGCCCTCACCCATCTGGGTGGAAGGTGTGATGGGGTAAGCACCTGCTGCTTCACTGGCAGCGGTTTCCATAGTTACAACTGCTGCACTTCCATCGTCGGTTTTAAAAACTCCGGGGTACTTAGCCTTGTTATTGACCTGGCTCATACGACTTTCTTCTCCAGCTCTATTGAGCTATCTACAAACTGCTGTCCTTCGACCCATACGATGGCCTTTGTAGGGCATCGGGCTATAGCCTTGGGGTCGGTCAGCTCGTTCTTTTCATAATTAATAACAGCCAGGTTATTGATCATATCAATCACACCCGGCTCCGAATCGGCAACACATCGGTTGCAGGTATTACAGGCAACACTACAGAGATCTTCCGCAGCATCACCTTTGAGCAAATTCATACACTGTACGATCAGCTTCTGCTCGATAGGCATCAGCTCAAAAAGATCCTTGGGACAGGCAATGACACAATCGTTACAGGCCGTACAAAGATCGGGTATCACGACAGGCAGGTCGTCGTCATTCATATATATGGCGTCAAGCAGACATGCATCCTCACAATCCGCCAGACCCAGGCAACCCCAGTTACAACCCTTGCCTCCACCGGCCACGGATGCGGCGGCTTTGCAGGTTTCCAGACCCTGGTAATCCGAGTTTTGCACTGCCTGGTTTTTGCCGCCAGCGCAGAGCAGACGGGCCACGCGTTTATTGGCCTCACCGGCATCGACACCCAGGTAAGCGGCAACATCGGCCACGTCATCCGGTCCCATCACCGTGCAGCCTGATGGCTGTTCTTTACCACCGACAACTGCCTCTGCAAATGCCCTGCAACCTGGCTGGCCGCAGGCACCACAGTTGGTGCTGGGGAGTAACTCCTCGACGTCGTCAATACGCGGGTCTTCCCAAACCTGAAACTTCTTGTTCGCCATGGCGATCATGAAGCCGAAGAATAGTCCTACACCGCCCAACACAAGGGCCGAATCCAAAATAGGGTTTCCAGTCATGTTCAGAATTCCGTATGTCTAGTGTACTAGGCAGACAGACCGGATAAATCTGTTTGACTCAATAACCAGGCCGAAAGCTTGCCAGCCGGGTCGCTTGCAGCTTCGCCTGCGATTTCAGGAGGCACTGAAAGAGATTCCAACAAAGCGTAGTCCTCTGCCTGCTGGGCAGGGCTGATTCCACCGATATGACGTTTTCTCACTTCACTTGGAAATTGTATCGATACAAAACGCTCGTAGGTGGTCGAGCCAGCTGATGGGTCGTGTATAAAACTGACAGATGTTGACGGAACATAGGCGGCAACTGCAACGCCCTCAAAAGCCGAGAATGCATCCAGTTTTTCGTCACCAGTCTCTTGTTGAACAAACACACCCGGGGAAATTACCCGTGATAAGGCGCCCGCAGGTGCATCACCGGTAACTATGAAAACAATCTTCATATTGATGTCGAGCAGGGGAACGACTGCAGATGGTTTGAAATCCTGACCGGACAATTCTACCACCAGTGCCGGAGCAAGCGCCCTTTCAGAACTGTTCCACTGTGCATAAGGGAAACGTTCCAACGTAGCGGCGTGCTTGTCTTCCTTGTAGGCACCATTTTTAGCCAGCTCTACAACACGTGCAGCCGCAAACGCCCGGCCGATAGATGCCAGCCTGACACTCAGTGTGTGCCCAAGGCCCTTGCCTTCTTCTGTCCTGATAATAAATAGTTCATCACCCTGCTTGAGCAGTGAATTCAAGACTGCCTCCGCAGCCCTGACAGGCGATTCCACCGATGAGTCAACCGTAGGTGCTTTCTGAGCGAAAGCATTGAAACGCTCCATGTTTACCTTACCTTTGGCAAACTGGCCCAGTGCTTCCTCCTTGTCAGCCTCAGTATTGTCCGAGCTTGCCAGCAAACCGCGAACCTGGTTGGCGGTGACGGTCAGGACGGATTGAAATTGTTCAATACGGGGGCGAACCGCTTCAAGGGCAAGCGCCTTTCTTTCTTCAGACGGCATAACGATCAAACTCCTTCTCAAGCTTCTGTATTTTCTCTTCTGCTGTTACGGGTGGTACAGCGCGAACCTCATCGTAGACAGGAAAACTTTCATCACGGAAAAATATACCGAGACGTAACATGTCTGTTCTTTGTGCCAATGAACGCGCTGTGTCGATATCCTTTGGGTCATGTACACGTTGTGATTTGAACAGTTTGTCCAATCCTGGTGCATTCACGCCATTTTCATGAACCAGTAATTCTGTCAGGTCGGGATTCTTGACCTGTTCGGTGAAGACATCCGGTGTGAATTTGGGGCAACGTTGCAAAATACGGATAAAGGAGAACCCATTATGTTCATAGGCAGCCTGCAAAGTTGCATAAAGATGTGCAGGCACCCAGTCGGCAGTCTGTGCTACGAAGGACGCATTGGCGACACCCAGCGTGGTCTGTAATGGATTCAGCGCAGGTAATACCGCCCCTTTGGGAGAGGTATTCGATGGGTATCCCTGTGGTGTGGTCGGTGAAGTCTGGTTCTTGGTCAGTCCATATATATTGTTGTCCAGCAGCAATACGGTCATGTTCGTGTTGTAACGTGTCGCATGAAACCAGTGACCAGCACCAATCGAGGTGCAATCGCCATCACCCATCACCACGAATACATCGAGGTCAGGACGGGCCAGCTTCAGACCGGTTGCAATTGGCAGGGCGCGTCCGTGAATACCATGAAAACCATAGGCATTAACATAGTGCGGAAACCGGCTTGAACAGCCGATACCCGAAACAAATGCCATTTTGTCTGGTTTAAGCTGTTCTTTTGCCAGCAGGCGCTTAACCGCATTCAAGGCACCGAAATCACCACAGCCGGCGCACCATTTGCCTTCCTTTTTTTGGTAATCTTCCGGGTCAAGGCATACGCCGCCTTCTTCTTCAATATCCAGCAGGGAAATGGGAATGCTGCTCATTGGGGCGCTCCTTTGTCATTCTTGGCAATAATTGAGTTATAAATATCATTGGGACGAAGCGGTTGTCCCGGGCAACTGGTCCAACAATCTACATCGACCAGTGTCTGAGCTCGCAGCAACCATGCCAGTTGACCATAGCGACGGGTTTCTTCGGTGATGTAGGGGTCGCCTACGGTATCGGAGTAATTGATCTCCACTGTCATGACCTTGTTAAAGCGACTAAAAATTTTCTTCAGGCCCGGTTCCAGTGGCGACATAAACGTCAATTGACACGTTGACACTTTGAGACCTTCTGAGCGGGCACGGTCAACGGCTTCCTCAATGGCACCCTGGGTTGAACCCCAGCCAACTACCATCAGGTCACCTTCATCATCACCATAGATTTCCGGCGGGATCAGTGTGGATTGGAAGACAGCCAGTTTGCGGGCGCGCATCCTGGCTCCGCGCTCATTGCTTTCCGGATCATAGGAAACATTGCTGAACTCATCATGTGCCAGGCCGGTCACGGTGTGTGCACCGCCTGGAGTGCCGGGTACGAAACGTCTTGACAGGCCGGTCTCAGGATCCCAGTCGTAAGGACGTAATCCTTCCGGCACCGGTGAGAAATCAACGGGGTCCTGTTGCCAGCGCGTGTCGAACTCAGGGCGGGTGAACTGCTGCACACCCGTTGCCAGGTTGGCGTCCGTGAGGACAATAACCACGCAACGGAAAGTCTCGGCGATACGACGTGCGGTAATCATTGAATGAAAACATTCCTCGATCGACCGTGGTGCGATCACAACACGTGGTGCGTCACCATGCTGGCCATGAATCGAAGACAGTAAATCAGATTGCTCCACCTTGGTTGGCAGACCGGTTGAAGGTCCGCCTCGCTGGACATCCAGTACAACCAGCGGCATCTCGGTCATAATGGCGAGACCCAGAAACTCGGTCTTGAGCGCCATACCCGGGCCGGAGGTAACTGTCAGAGCGACCTTGCCGCCATAAGACGCACCCAGTGCCACGCCGGCGGCAGCGATCTCATCTTCTGCCTGGTGAATAATACCGCCATAATTTTCAATGATGGCTGCCAGTTCATGCGAAACCGATGTTGCCGGTGTGATCGGGTACATGGCACACATTTCCATACCGGCGGCAACTGCGCCCAGCGCGCAAGCCTGGTTGCCATTCATTACTACCCGGGCTTCTTCTGCGGGAACGGTTTTAACGTGAAACTGGAAGTCGAGGTTCTCACGAGCCCATTCCATTCCGTTTTTAACCAGCTGAATATTGAGCTCAGTCACCTTGGCCGGTTTCTTGTGGAAGATGTGCGCAATCTGCTTTTCTATAATGGAAAGATCGCGCTGGTAAATTTCCGCAAGCATACCGAGCGCGAACATGTTTTTGCCATGCTGTGGATTGTCCACAACTTTAAGCGTTTCTTCTTCGATAGGAACCTGGATGAAACGGTAGTTTTTTGAAGACATTTCTTCCATGGCTTCCGCGTACATCTTGCGAATAGCCT
>Ga0164315_10002762_pt1 | contig 13522 bp, 14 predicted proteins | sample GuaBasSedimGuay6_FD_113737 | JGI IMG/M metagenome (GOLD analysis project Ga0164315, IMG submission 113737) | Subseafloor sediment microbial communities from Guaymas Basin, Gulf of California, Mexico - Guay6, Core 4569-2, 0-3 cm | ecosystem: Environmental > Aquatic > Marine > Hydrothermal vents... | reverse complement strand
TCTCGTCGTCATCGCTGCCGCTTCGCCTATACGGGTGCCGGTCTCAGCTTCGTAGGCGTAGAGTGCATGTGTTCCAATTACCTTAAAATGGTTACTCAGGCCAGACTTGGAAATACGGGCCAACGTGTCAACCAACAACCGGGGGGTTCGCCCTACATCTAGCGCGCGGTTCATTTTCTGGTGACGTTTCAATTCTTCAGTAAGGTCTGCTAGGCGTTGTTCGACTTCTTCTTTTCTCAATTTGAACTTATTGTAAATGCCGGTTGTTTTCTCGGAGTGCGGGCCTAGACTTGTCTGGCTGTTCTTTGTTGAAGTTCTGATCAGGTACTGCTTTCCATCCTGGTTTTTCCAGTACATACCACCACGCACCTGTACTGCTGCATCACGCGCGGCCTCCCAAGCCTTGAATGTTGCCTTGGCGTCGATATACTGGCGACGTGCATCCTCGCCAATCTCTGTTATTAAGTATTTCTTCGGTATATTTCTCATTTTTTTCAATTTATACGGAAATCGTTGTAAAATCAATCATTTAAATATTCTTCGGTATATTTCTCATTTTTTTCAATTTGTACGGAAGCATATGCAGAATCAAAGCCTTCTTCCCAGTGCCCAGTATCGTCCGGCACGGGGGACCATGCTGGACTCGAACTTTTAAGTGATCATCTGCTTGGTTGAAATTCACTTTGGAATTTGTGCCAAATTTGTGCCACTAAGCTGCAACTTTTTGCGACAGAAGACCGGTTAGTACGATAAATCACAACAAACCATCCTGAATATTGCAATATTGTAACCTATTGAAATTGCTTGTTGTTATAAGCCTTGGCTTATTGTAAGTTGTCGCAGAGTGCGAAGCCCTAAGAGTCAGCCTCTGGGACTAAAAATTCCTCGGGAGTAATCCTGTACGAGTTCGGTTCTCGTCCCGACCAGTTAACAGAGAGGGGAGTTGACCGCAGGTTGGCTCCCTGATCTGTTTTTTTATACATGGAATCAGGTTTATAGCTTAAAACTCGGCACAAGGCTTGATTGTCTATCGAAGTTGCAGTAACTTTTTGAAGAGTTACTTTATTTACGGACAAATTTTTCTTTATCATTAGTAGCCTATGGAGTGAAACAGTGAGTCTCAAGGGTGAGCAGATCATTGGGTCGGAATTTTTCTCGACAGGTGAACAGACGTTTGCTTCTGTGAACCCTGCTACCGGAATTTTCCTGGAAACACAATTCTGCGAGGCGACTCGCGAAGACATAGATGCTGCCGTTGGCGCAGCGGTCATTGCTTTTGATCTTTACCGCAAGCTTCCGTTTGTGCAGCGTGCGGCATTCCTGGAGAGTATCGGTGATCAGTTGCTGGTGCTTGGTGCGGAGATGGTGGCCTGCGCCCACGAGGAGACGGCACTTCCCCACCAGAGGCTTGAAGGGGAACTGGCTCGCACCGTTAACCAGTTAAAGCTTTTTGCACAGCAGGTTCGGCAAGGTTCCTTTCTGGAAGCGCGCATCGATCGCGCCCTGCCTGAGCGGTTACCGGTGCCGAAACCTGATCTTCGGGCAATGCAGATCCCTCTCGGTCCGGTTGTGGTGTTCGGTGCGGGAAACTTTCCATTGGCGTTTTCTGTAGCTGGTGGTGATACGGCCTCGGCGTTGGCTGCGGGCTGTCCGGTTGTGGTCAAGGGCCATCCAGCTCACCCTGGAACGTCAGAATTGGCCGGACAGGCGGTGATGCAGGCGGTTGATAAGAATGGTATCCCACCAGGAGTTTTCTCCCTGCTGCAAGCAAGCAGTACAGATGTGGGCGCGGCCCTGGTGCAACATCCACAGATAAAGGCCGTTGCTTTTACCGGTTCATTAAAAGGCGGGCGGGCGCTCTTTGATCTGGCCTGCTCACGGCCGGAGCCGATTCCAGTTTATGCTGAAATGGGTAGTGTCAATCCGGTCTTTTGCCTGCCGCAGCTTATTAAAGATAATGGAGCTTCACTGGCCGTTGCGCTGGCAGAATCATTGACCCTCGGTGTTGGTCAATTCTGCACCGCCCCAGGGTTGGTATTGGTGATCAAGGACGCCACAACGCATACATTTATACGTGACATCGAAGCCTGTCTTGTAGCAAAGCCACCGGGGATCATGCTGCATGACGGCATCAAACGGAATTTTCTGGCCGGGCTGAAGAAATTATCATCGGTTGACGGCGTCGAGCGACAGGACGGTCCGCGCCCTTTACTGGACGGTTGCCTGGTTACTCCAGCTTTGCTGCAGACCGATGCGAAGTCCTTGCTTAGAAATCCTGCTATTGCTGAGGAGGTTTTCGGGCCGTCGGCGATTGTCGTGGTCTGTGACTCCATGGCGGAAATGCTGGCCGCAGCAGAAAACCTACAGGGGCAGTTGACAGCTTCCGTGCACGGCACTGATACAGAACTTGATTCCTGTTGTGATCTCATTGATATTCTGGAGCGCAAAGCCGGCCGTCTGGTCATGAATGGTTTCCCGACCGGGGTTGAGGTCTGTGCTTCTATGCATCATGGTGGACCTTATCCGGCGTCAACTGATAGCAGAAGTACATCGGTTGGCACTTATGCCATGAAACGGTTTCTGCGACCTGTTTGTTATCAGGGTTTTGCTCAAGAATTACTGCCTGAGCCTTTGCGCGATCAGAACAAACAGAAACTCTGGCGGCTTGTTGATGGCAACATGAGTTGTGCTGATCTGTAGCATTCTCACTTCAGGAGTTTGAAATAAAATGGGTGTTACCGTCGTTATTCCCGCACGTTATGCCTCAACCCGTTTCCCTGGAAAACCACTTGCTGATTTGTGTGGCAAGCCGATGATCCAGTGGGTTTATGAGCGTTCGTCTCTTTGTGAATTGGTTGACCGGATTATCGTCGCCACTGATGATTCGCGTATCGCTGATGCAGTGGAAGCCTTCGGTGGTGTTGTCGCGATGACGCGCTCCGATCATGCCACCGGTACAGATCGCCTGGCTGAGGTTGCTGCAGACCTGACCGATGACTTAATAGTGAATGTGCAGGGCGATGAGCCTTTAATTGATCCAGCGATGATTCAGGCGGCTTTAGAGCCCATGCTGGCTGACAGCTCGATTCCTATGGGGACACTCAAGACACCTTTGACCTCAGTGGATGAATATCTGAATCCGAACGTTGTCAAAGTCGTCACCAACCAGCATGGATTCGCTCTCTATTTCTCCCGTGCACCGATACCCTATCCGCGTGATTTCAATAACAATCTCGACCACCGCTGGAGTGATCTGGCAACTGCCAAGCATGTCGGTCTTTATGTCTATCGTCGTGAATTTCTACTTGAATATCCACAGCTACAGGCAACACCCCTGGAACGCCAGGAATGTCTTGAACAATTGCGCGCCCTTGAACATGGCTACCGGATTCGGGTGGCGAAGACTGACCTGCTGGGGCAGGGGGTTGATACTCCCGAAGATCTTGAGCGAGTGAAGGAGATAATTATTAAGGAGACAGGAGACAAGAGATAGAATACAGGAGGAGCCTGTAGTTTTTATCGCTCCTGGTCGTTCTTTCTATCTTCTTCTACTGCCGGAAGGATCACATTTCCAGAATAAGGGTTTTCATTTAAGCTACGGGTGTGTAAAATCCCCTGTTGGGATTTATCTGTACTATTAAGAGTGTTTTTCGGTCAGGAGAATCTATGAAGACCAAGTTCATATTCGTTACTGGTGGCGTTGTTTCATCTCTTGGTAAGGGGTTGGCGGCCGCATCTATTGGAGCCCTTATGGAAGCACGCGGACTGCGCGTTTCCATGCAGAAACTGGACCCTTACATCAACGTCGATCCCGGAACGATGAGCCCCTTCCAGCATGGCGAAGTCTTTGTGACTGATGATGGCGCTGAAACGGACCTGGACCTCGGACATTATGAACGCTACACCACGGCAAACCTGACCAAGAAGTCTAATTTTACGACTGGACAGATTTACGATTCCGTTATCCGCAAGGAACGGCGTGGTGATTACCTGGGCGGTACCGTTCAGGTCATTCCTCACATCACCAATGAGATCAAAGAGAAAATCCTGGCGAATTCCAAAGGTGTCGATCTCGCTATCGTTGAAGTTGGTGGTACGGTTGGCGATATCGAGTCTTTGCCTTTCCTTGAAGCGATTCGCCAGTTCCGTATCGATCTCGGTCCTGAAAATGTTCTCTACATCCACCTGACTCTGGTTCCCTATATTGCGACTGCAGGTGAGCTGAAAACCAAGCCGACCCAGCATAGTGTTAAAGAGTTGCGTCAGATCGGTATTCAACCGGATATTTTGCTCTGTCGTTGTGATCGTGAATTGCCACGCGACATGAAGTCCAAGATATCTCTTTTCTGCAATGTTCAGGAAGAAGCGGTCATCACTGCCCGGGATGTTGAAACGATTTACGAAGTTCCTATGGCGTTCCACGAGCAGGGCCTTGACGAAAGGATTGTTGCCTTCCTGAATATCTGGACCAAGGATCCTGATTTGAGTGCCTGGGAGCGAATCGTTAAACGGGTTAAGGAGCCGACCGGGGTCACCACAATTGCTGTTGTCGGTAAATATGTTGGCCTTACTGAAAGTTACAAGTCACTTGCCGAGGCGCTGACTCATGGCGGGATTGCTAATGACTGCCGGGTAGAATTGAAATATGTCGATTCGGAAGCTTTAGAACGCCATGGTATAGGCACCACCTTCGACGATGTCGACGGCATTCTGGTTCCGGGTGGTTTCGGAGAGCGTGGTAGTGAAGGGAAAATCGCTGCTATTCGGTATGCCCGCGAGAATAAAGTGCCTTTCTTCGGTATCTGCCTTGGTATGCAGATGGCCGTTGTTGAGTTTGCCCGTTCGGTTTGTGGTATTGAAGAAGCCTATTCGAGTGAATTTAAAGAAGATGCCAAAAACCCTGTAATCCACATTATGGAGAAGCAGAAGAAGGTTAAGGGCAAGGGGGGAACCATGCGTCTTGGAGCCTGTCCCTGCTCATTGAAAGACAAGACCCTGGCCCGCAGAATTTACGGCCAGAAAGATGTAGGAGAACGTCATCGCCACCGCTATGAATTCAATAACGCCTACCGAAAAGAGATGGAAAAATGCGGGCTGATGCTTTCCGGTGTCTACTCGGGTGAAGATCTGGTCGAGATTATCGAAATTACCGATCACCCATGGTTTCTTGGCTGCCAGTTCCACCCGGAATTCAAATCACGGCCAATGGCGCCGCATCCACTGTTTGAGTCCTTTGTCGGTGCCTGCTTCAAAGCCAGGCAAGACCGGGGAACCTCCACAATAAATATGCAGAACCAGGAATGAACGGGAATGGCCATGAGTAAAATACTCTCTGCAGGTTCGGTAACAATCGGTGGAGACAATCCACTGGCTTTGATAGCCGGTCCCTGTGTGATCGAGAATGAAGAACATACCCTGAGCATTGCCAGGGCTTTGAAGGACATTGCCGGGCGCGTCGGGGTTGGCCTGATTTTCAAGGCTTCCTATGACAAAGCCAATCGAACCTCGGTTAACTCTTATCGCGGCCCCGGTATTGATAAAGGCTTGAAGATTCTCAATGCCGTCAAAGAGGAGACCGGCCTGCCGATCCTTTCCGACGTTCATGATATCTCCCAGGTCAAAGCTGCGGCTGAAGTGCTTGATATTATGCAGATTCCGGCCTTTCTCTCACGACAAACCGATCTGTTGGTTGCTGTCGGTGAAACCGGCCGTATCGTCAATATCAAAAAAGGTCAATTCCAGGCCCCCTGGGATATGCAGAATGCCATCGGTAAGGTTCTCTCTACAGGTAATGAACAGATCCTTTTGACGGAGCGTGGGGCCTGCTTCGGTTACAATAACCTGGTGAGTGATATGCGCTCGCTGGTTATTATGCGCCAGACCGGTTATCCGGTTGTCTTCGATGCCACCCATTCAGTGCAATTACCCGGTGGTGCCGGGACGACATCCTCCGGTCAACGTGAATTTGTAGCGCCTCTTTCCCGTGCCGCAGTTGCTACAGGCATAGATGCTCTTTTCTGGGAAGTGCATGAAAACCCTGCAAAGGCTCTTTGTGACGGTCCGAACAGTCTGCATCTTGATACCGTTGAAGATCTGCTGCGCCAGATGTTGGCTCTCGATGAAATTGTCAGGAACTAATGAATAAATACGCTGAAATAATAGATGCTGCCCGTAAAGTCATCCAGATAGAGGCTGATGCGGTCGAAGCTTTGGCAAATCGACTGGATGAGAGTTTCGCCAAAGCCATAGAGATGATCTTGGCTTGTTCCGGACGTGTGATCGTGACCGGGATGGGTAAGTCGGGCCTGATCTGCCAGAAAATTGCGTCGACCATGGCGTCGACAGGCACACCGACTATTTTCCTGCACCCCGCTGAAGGTGTCCACGGTGACCTGGGAATGTTGATGAAGGGCGATGTTGTTATTGCCGTCTCCAACTCCGGCGAGACAGAAGAGATCACCCGCATATTACCGATCATCAAGCGTATGGGATTACCGTTGATTGCAATGGCTGGAAGTGTCGGTAGTACTTTGGGCCGGGCCGGAGATGTGTTCCTTGACATATCCATCAAGGAGGAGGCCTGTCCCTTGCAGCTGGCACCGACGGCGAGTACAACCGTGACCTTGGCGATGGGCGATGCCCTGGCGGTTGCCCTGCTTTTGCAGCGAGGTTTCAAGGAAGAGGATTTTGCCCTCTACCATCCCGGAGGCGCGTTGGGTAAGCGCCTGTTGTTGCGGGTTGAAGATCTGATGCATGTGGGTGAAGATATTCCGACAGTCAATGCAGACACTCCGCTGAAGGACGCTCTGTATGTGATTTCCAGTAAAAAGCTGGGTATCACCGGAGTTGTTGACGAGCAGGGAGACTTGCTGGGCGTCTTTACTGACGGTGATTTGCGTCGTAAAATCGAGCAGGGAATTGAGGTCCTCAACCGACCTATCTGTGAGCTCATGGGTGGCAAGCCAAAGCGTATTCTTCGCACAAATCTGGCAGCTAAAGCCTTGCAACGTATGGAGGCGCATCAGATCACATCCCTGTTTGTGTTTGAGTCGGAGGATGGCCAGAAGCCGGTCGGGATTATTCACTTGCATGACTTGCTCAAGGCAGGGGTTATCTGATGACCGCAGATCTCAGCAAGATCAAACTGTTGCTGCTTGATGTCGATGGCGTCATGACTGATGGTCGTATTATCTACGACAACGACGGGGGGGAAGCCAAGGCGTTTGATGTGAAAGATGGCCATGGACTCAAACTGGTGCAGCGGGCCGGGATACAGGTTGGTATCATTACCGGACGTCAGTCGGAGGTTGTTGCCCGTAGAGCGGCTGAATTAGGTATCAGCCTGGTTTATCAGGGAGCTAAAGACAAGAGTTTGCCCTTCAGGGAGATTCTGGAAAAACTGAGTTTGGTGCCAGATGAGGTCGCTTATGTCGGTGATGATATTGTTGACCTGCCGATCATGCGACAGGTCGGTTTTGCTGCAACGGTTGCAGACGCTGTGGAGGATGTGAAGCCCTACGCTCACATGATTGCCAAGCGTTGCGGAGGTCGAGGTGCTGTCAGAGAGATTTGTGATTTTATTCTTAAGGACTCTGGCCGTTGGGCGGCTGTGACAAATCATTATTTCAATGATCAGGAGACTACCAGTTCTAGTAGCTCGACAAGTTCCTGATCTGCCATTCAATTCCCATGCCAACTTGCCATATTGCGCTTTACAGTAAACAACCCAGGGTGTTATAGTAACCTTCGCTAATGAGCTACTTCAAGCCTCGTAATCTTCTTCTTGTTCTGGCCTTGGGCCTGGCGCTGGTTTTGCTGGTCGTTATTGCCTTGCGATATCGTCCGGCAAGTCAACTGCAGACGATAGTGAAGGCTTTGCCAGAGGGAGTCGATGTGTCACTTCAGGACATCGACTATACGCATATTGAGAATGGTCAGGCTCGTTGGCGTTTGGTGGCTCAGCAAGCAGAGCGCCGGTCTACAGATGGGCTTCTGGGGGTCAGTAGCCCTCAACTAAGCTTTTATGATGAACAAGGCGGTCTGAAGGGCTCCTTGCAAGCTGGTAGAGGTGAAGTCAGCGATGATTATCAGAACGTCAGATTGTTTGATGATGTTGTGCTGGAGAATTCTACTGGTTATTTGCTATACACCGATCACCTTGAATATAATCATGCAACGCAGATAGCATCAACAGATGCGTTTGTACGTCTGGTTGCAGATGGAGTGCATCTGGAAGGCACGGGGTTGGAGTTTTATTTGAAGCAGGAGCGTGTGTACCTGAATGCGGATGTTAAAGGATCCCTTGACTCAGACAAGGTGAAATGACAATTTCTATGATAAAAATAGTCCTATGATAAAAATAGTTTCTCTATGCGTATCTGTGCTTTTGCTGTTAATGTCGCTATCGGTCTTTGCTGCATCTGAAGACTTGTCGCGAGACCGTGGCCCGGTTGAGGTCTCCTCAGACCAGCTTGAGGTTAATGATCAGGCGCAAACGCTTGTGTTTTCTGGTAATGCTGTTGCTACTCAAGATGATATCACGATTCACGGTGATCGCCTGACGGTAAAATACACGGGTGAAGAGCGTGACATTGAACAGATTATTGTTGAGGGGTCGGTACGCATCATTCAGGGGACACGGATTGCAACTGGAGAAAAAGCGATTCTTTATCAGGCTGAAGAACGTATTGTTCTGACCGGTTCGCCAAGAGTCAGTGATGGCGACGACTTTGTCCAGGGCCAGGAGATAACGATCTTTTTGAATGATCGACGCAGTGTCGTTACTGGCGGCGCAGGAGGCAGGGTAAAAGCTGTTTTTACCCCAAAAGGGGAGGCAAAGCCTTGAATCACCTTCTGTCTGCCCGCGGTTTGTCAAAAACATATAAAGACAGGCAGGTAGTTTCCTCTGTTGATCTGGAACTTAAGTCAGGGGAAGTGGTTGGTCTGCTTGGTCCGAATGGTGCCGGGAAAACCACCTCTTTTTATATGGTGGTAGGTTTGGTCAGGCCTGATCAGGGCGAAGTTTTCCTTGATGATGAGAATTTAACACCATTGCCTATGCACCAGAGGGCGAAACTGGGGATTTCTTACCTTCCTCAGGAGGCTTCAGTTTTCCGTAAGTTGACGGTTGGACAGAATCTACTGGCGATACTGGAAACTGTTGAGACATCCAAAAAGGTTCAGCAGGAGCGCAAGGATCAATTGCTTGAAGATTTTCGTTTGATGCACGTAGAGAAAACTTACGGTTATGCTCTCTCCGGTGGTGAGAGACGTCGTGTTGAGATTGCCCGGGCCCTGGTGCTCGATCCGAGGTTTATCTTGCTTGATGAACCTTTTGCGGGCGTTGATCCCATCGCGGTGCTGGATATTCAGGCAATCATTAATGAATTGAAAAGCCGGGATATCGGTGTGTTGATTTCTGACCATAACGTCCGTGAAACTCTGGGCGTATGTGATCGAGCTTATATTATGAACGAAGGTTGTATTCTGGAGCATGGGTCTCCAGAAGAAATTGCTCAAAGCCCAAGGGCAAGAGCGATTTATCTGGGAGAGAAGTTCCGACTTTAGTCGAACTTGAACGCTAGATGCTGTTTTCCAATATGATGGTGATATGGCTTTAGAGATTAGACAACAACTCAAGCTCAGCCAGCAACTGGTTATGACGCCGCAACTGCAACAGGCTATCAAGCTGTTGCAGCTTTCGCGCATGGAATTGATGGATGTTGTGCGCGAAGAGCTCGAGGAGAATCCCGTTCTGGAAGAAGGACAGGAAACCCCCGAAGAGAAAACCCCGACTGAAGAAGAGTTGACCGCTGATACACCCGATGAACAGGCCCAGGAAAATATCAAAGAGGTTGACGGCGACCGCGATGGCATGGCAGATATCGATTGGAAAACTTATCTGGAAAGCTACAGTCTTGGCGGCACCACTGCGGATAGCTATGAAGATGATGCAGACCGCCCCTCTTACGAAAATCTTTTAACCAGGAAACCATCTCTGGCAGATCATCTCATGTGGCAGTTGAATCTCTCCCGATTGGAAAATCAGGACAGAACTCTTGCTGGTGAGATTATCGGTAATCTGGACAATGATGGTTATCTGCAGGCTTCCATCGAAGAGCTTGTTGAGCTGACAGGTTGTACCCTTGAGAATGTCGAACAGGTTCTCGCCGCAGTTCAGGACTTCGATCCTCCCGGTGTTGCCAGTCGTAATCTCCAGGAATGCCTCCTCAAACAGGTTGAGCAGTTAGGAATGTCAGAGGATCTCATAGGTGCCATCTTGAGGGATCATCTTGAAGAACTGGAAAATCGTCGCTATCAAGTGATTGCCAGAAGCCTCCAGATCTCTCTGGATGAGGTGTTTGAAACGGCCAAACTCATTAGTGGTCTGGATCCCCGCCCTGGAAGTCAGTACGGCCAGGACGACGTCCATTACATCATTCCCGACATCTTTGTACACAAAATCAGTGATGAGTACGTTGTTGTCCTCAACGATGAAGGATTGCCTAACCTGCGGATCAATTCCTTTTATCGTAATGCTCTCTCCGGGGCTGCACATATTGATGAAAAAGCGGGAGAGTATATTCAGGATAAATTACGTGGCGCTCTTTGGTTGATTAAGAGCATCCATCAGCGACAGCGGACGATTTTCAGGGTTACCACGAGTATAGTTAAACACCAGCGTGATTTCTTTGACCGAGGGGTTGCATATCTTAAACCCCTGGTTTTGCGCGATGTTGCCGAAGATATCGAAATGCACGAATCTACGGTCAGTCGTGTGACGACTAATAAGTATGTTCAGACGCCACAGGGGCTTTTTGAGCTGAAATACTTTTTCAATAGTGGCATCAATACTACAGGAGGCGACTCCGTCGCTTCTGAGAGCGTAAAAAGCAAGATCAAAGAAATCGTTGCGAATGAGGATGCACGTAAGCCTTATTCAGATCAGAAGATTGTTGAACTCCTGCATGGACAGGGGATCGATATAGCTCGACGCACCGTGACCAAGTATCGAGAGATGCTCGGTGTCGGGTCTTCCACCCAGAGGAAGCGTTTGTTTTAGTCGTGCCGTGCTTTTTTAATCGTGCCATGGTCTCGAATCCTTTAGTTCCTTGTGGATTCGGTATGGTTTTATGAAAATCAGCAGGTATAATTGTAGCGACACGGTTTTTTTTACAAACATTTGCCAGGAGGTATGAAAATTATGCAAATTAATGTGACCTTTCGACATATGGAAACCAGTGAGCCGGTACGTAACTATGTTGAAGAAAAACTGACAAAGGTCAAAAAATATATTGATGAACCTGTCGATGCCCAGGTGGTCCTCTCCGTAGAGAAGAAAATTCGTCACAAAGCGGAAGTCACTCTGGCGGCTAAAGGGATAATCATTAAAGCAAAAGAAGAAACATCGGACATGTACGCTGCAATTGATGGCGTGTTGGACAAGCTCGACCGTCAGTTGAAACGCTATAAGGACAAGATCAAAAAGCACAAGCCTCTGAGAGGGCGGGGACGCTCTGTAGAGAAAACGGTTTTCACCGCTGAGAGTATTGATGAATCTCATTCAGAGCCAAGCATTATCAAGACTGACAGCTTTCAAATAAAACCGATGTCGGTGGATGAGGCCGTCATGCAGATGGACCTGCTGGATAAGGAATTCCTGGTTTACACAGATTCATCATCGGAAGAGGTTAATGTGGTTTATCGTCGCAAGGACGGCAATTATGGCTTGATTGCCCCTCAGTCTTAAGGCTATTTTCGGCAGGTGGTAATGTGACCGCCTGCCGTTGTTTTCTAACTGCTTATTAATAATCTAGGTTAATTGTAAGATGAAAATTTCGGAGTTGCTTGATCCTGTGGCGATCGTCGCAGAGTTGAATGGTACTGGAAAAAAGGAAGTCCTTGCTGAGCTGACAGATGCTCTCTTGAAGGCCGATTCGAGTCTGAACAGGGATGCTGTCCTGAAAGTCCTCATGGAGCGAGAACGTCTCGGATCCACAGGGATTGGTGAAGGCGTCGCAATTCCTCATGGTAAACTGAAGAATATCGATCGTCTTTTAATCTCTTTTGGTTTGAGTCACCATGGCGTCGATTTCGATTCCATGGACGGCAAGCCGGCGCACCTTTTTTTCCTTCTGGTTGCTCCGGAGGAATCTGTCGGTGTTCATTTGAAGACCCTTGCCCGTATTTCCAAGCTCCTGAAAAGCACAGCAGTGCGTGAGCGTCTGCAGTCAGCAGCCGACAGTGCCGAAATTTATCGCATAATTGCTGAAGAAGAAGAGCATCTATAAAGAGTTGAATCGATGCCCCGTCTGAGTATCTCAGAATTTCTGTCCGAGACGGAGGCCGGGCTTGACCTGGAGATTTTGGCCGGCAAGCGTGGTCTAAGCCGTTTTGTGCAGGTCCCAAGAATTCAGAAGCCCGGTCTGGCCCTGGCTGGTTATACCAAGAATCTTCATCCTGATCGCATACAGATTCTTGGCGACACTGAACTCAGTTACCTCTTTGATTTATATCGGCAGGACCCAGAGAAGGCTGAAAATCGTGTCGCAGAGCTTTGTTCTTTTGATATCTGTTGTTTTATAATCACCAAAGATCTAGAGCCTCCTGATACCCTTCTGCGTGCGGTGGAAATCCAAGGTATCCCTCTGTTACGCACCCATCATCAAAGCTCAACCTTTATTTCACTGATAACACAATATCTGGAAGAGCGTCTGCTCGCGCAGAGCAATGTGCATGGAGTGCTTGTCGATGTGCTCGGTGTCGGTGTACTCCTGCTTGGCAAGAGCGGTATCGGCAAGAGCGAATGCGCTCTTGATCTGGTCCTTCGTGGCCATCGGTTGGTGGCTGACGATATTATTAAAGTTCGATTAAAGCTGCCTGCGGTCATCTTTGGTGAAGGCAACGATCTGTTGCATTACCACATGGAGATTCGTGGTCTGGGCATCATCAATATCAAGCACCTGTTTGGTGTCGCCGCCATTCGTGAACGCAAGAAAATCGACCTGGTTATCGAACTTGTGGAGTGGCAGGATGACCATGAATATGACCGCCTCGGGCTCGAAGAGAAAACTTATGATCTTCTCGGGGTAAAATTACCCCTGCAGACGATTCCTGTTCGACAGGGTAGAAATATTACGACCATTGTCGAGGTTGCGGCACGCAACCAGTTGCTCAAGGAAATGGGTTATCACAGTGCCGTTGAATTCGAGGAGCGCCTGGAGCAGAGGATGGCGGAAACAGCACGCATTCATGCTCAATCGATCATTGGGGACAATCTGGAATGAAACGGCAACTGGTTATTATTACCGGATTGTCAGGATCCGGAAAGAGTACTGGTGCCCGTGCCCTTGAAGATGCCGGTTATTTTGTTATTGATAACCTCCCTCTGGTGATGCTTCCTGATTTTCTCTCTTTAACTGACCATGGCTACGAAAAAGTGGCTGCGGTTGTTGACGCCAGAAGCTCCGATTTTTTAGGTGACTGTCACGATGTATTGCGGCGGATCAAGGCTGAGGGTCAT
>Ga0164315_10002761_pt1 | contig 13522 bp, 10 predicted proteins | sample GuaBasSedimGuay6_FD_113737 | JGI IMG/M metagenome (GOLD analysis project Ga0164315, IMG submission 113737) | Subseafloor sediment microbial communities from Guaymas Basin, Gulf of California, Mexico - Guay6, Core 4569-2, 0-3 cm | ecosystem: Environmental > Aquatic > Marine > Hydrothermal vents... | reverse complement strand
TGATCTCTATTTTCTTTCATTTTAAAAGTAAGTTCAAAGGCAATAGCATTAACAAGCCAGGGCTGACCATCAGTCTGATCAAAAATGTAATCAGAAATACCATCCTCAAATTTTTGACCAGTTTCAATAGTATGTTCCATTAACAATTTATGAACATCATCTTTACTAAAATTACCTAGTATTAATGATTCTGACTTAATATTAAAACAGCTACCACCAGTGATAATATCTCCGTCACTTCGATGAATTCTATAATCTTTAATGTCACGAACTCCACAAAGGATTAATGCTGCCGGAAACCTGTCAGGCCTATCATTATAACTACCTCTTAATTGCCTCAATACAGACACAAGAGTATCACCAACTAAAGCATCTATTTCATCAATTAAAAGAACTACTGGTTTATCTGAACTCTCTGAATAATACTGCAGTGCTGCACCTAAAGACTTGTGACCACTATAGTCTTTTACAATACTCATCAATTCAGACTTATGTATCTTATCTACAGAGCCGGTCAATTGATTTACAATTGTAGTCATGCCCTCTTTTACATCATTTCGAGCAGTTTGAGCAGCTTCAACATTCAAATAGATGCAATCATAATTACCTATCTTATTTAAATAATCCTGCAAGGCCAACATACAACTGGTTTTTCCTGTCTGCCTTGGAGCATGCAGAACAAAATACTTCTTTTGTTGAATCAAAAAAAGTATTTCCTCTAAATCCCATCGATGTAGAGGATCTAATTTATAGTGTTCTTCCTGATTAACAGGACCTGCCGTATTAAAAAACTTCATTATTCTTTTAACCTTTTTATTCTTTTACTTTAAAACTCTAAGCTATCTTCTCAATTATACACTTAAAGCTTGTAATATTGGAAAACACCATAAAATAGTGACCTAAGATGTTAAAACAAGATATGGTGGAATTCCGCCTTTCATAAAAAATTCAGGCTTTATTTTATAAACTTGATGACGTGCCATAAAATCACGAAGAGGAGTATCATCAAAACCGGAAAGACAATCTGAAAATACTAAAGTAATTATCTTTACAAGCATATAAACCTTTCCAAAATCAACGACCAAAAACGCCGACCAATAAGGTAACAAAAAACGTTTATTAATTGAAGACAGACAAGGTCTGTCTTTTGACGGCACCAAGTGCCTATTCAAGATTACTCAGGCTACGCCTTCGTTGTAGTGGACCGGACCTACACAAGGTTCGTGATGAAATTACATACTCTCGAATGGAAAATCAAGAGCAACTGTGAGAACTTAAACGGGACAGCTTATGACTGAACGAAGTGAAGGAAAGGGATAAAGGGATAAAAGTGCCATAGGCACAACTTACACTAAAACTGTACTGGAACATCAAAGCCTTGTGATGAAAAATGATACTCAACTGTGCCTACATAAAAGTGAAGACAGGACTTACATGTGATTCGTGATGAAATTACATAGTTTCGTAATGAAGATCAACACTCAATAGTGACTACATTAAACTGACTTACTCACTCCGTCACCTTGTAACGTGGGGACTTGCTGATGAGGGAGCGTAGCGAACGAATAGGGTAAGGGGAAGGCTCGTCACCTACGGCGACAAACTGAAGGCAAGGCGCAAACCGAGGTCCTTGCCACATTTGTCAGGGGGATCTGTGTTTCGACAAGCAGAACAGCAGTCCGTAGCGCTGGAGTTCCAGCTACCGCCACGAACAATCCGGCCATGGCCCGAATTTGGACCTTGAGGATCAACATCAGGAAAACCTTTATGATAACCTATACGATAACCTATTTTATACCAATCACTACACCACTCATATACATTCCCATGCATATCATATAGGCCAAACCCGTTTGGTAAAAATGTTCCTACAGCTATAAACTTTCTCCTATACGTACCTTCTGATGCACCATAATAAGGATAGTTTCCATTATAATTTGCCTGACTCGTAGTTATGTTACTTCCAAAATGAAAAGGTGTTTTAGTACCTGCCCTACAAGAATATTCCCACTGTGCCTCTGTAGGTAAATGAAACTTACCACCACTTACACCACTATTTAGTTTCGAAATAAAGGTCTGGCAGTGATTAAAATTAACATGTGTTACGGGGCTGTCGGAATTAATATAATATTTTGACGGATTATTACCCATAACAACCTGCCACTGACCCTGCGTTACTTCATATTTACCCATCCAGAATCCTTTAGAAATAGTCACTCTACGATGATCTGCATCTAGAGAATCTATTTCTAATTCGTCTATTGAGCAACCCATCACAAAAGAACCTGATGGAATCCACGCAAATTCTATACCAGTCTTACTTTTAAATGGTTTACCAGATATAGATGCTGAATAAACTTGTTTAAGATCAACCCTTTCTACTTTGTTTTCCCCGGCTATAACAGTTATTTCTTTCGTGAAAGATTTATAACCTACACAAGCAACGGTAAGAGTATAGGTTCCAGGAACCTTCGCCAAATTACTCTGTTTATCTTTTGAAACGATACAGCTATTTAACTTTACAATGGCACTTGAAGGCTGAGGAATAACAGAAATTGTACCTGTTCGCAGGCTAAGAGATTGTGTAAGATTAACCTTATCTTTATCTAATAAAACAGTACCTTCATAAAAGAAATCATTCTTTTCAATGAGCAGAGAATATTTGCCCTGTTCTGTATTTATGGTAAATGGCGTAGTTCCTGAAACTTTACTACCATTTAAGATAACAGTAGCACCTGTAGGCTTTGAATTAAGCTTAAAACAGGTTTTTTTGTTCTTCAGCACAATATCTTTCAATTCAAAAACTTTATTATTAGCAGGAACTGTAACCTGTTTCTCTAAAGTCTCATAATATTTTGCATCACACGCGACAAGATACTTTCCTGACAACAAACCTTTAACTGTATCACCAAACTTAAAGGTATCTCCAGGTGCTTTATCTCTATCAATTGCCAAAAGCCTGAATGTACCATTTGAAGGCTTACCTGAAACCAAAAGGTACCCCAATCGGGAACAAGCCTTACAACGTCGGGCCGGCTTAACTGATCTTCTTGAGCATTAAGAGACGAAGAAATAAAACCTGTTTTGTATCGTGGGAATTTCAAGCTAATTTCGGGTTTTTCAACAGCTATCTCTTTAACAATTGAATTTGTTTTCTGCCCTGTATCTTTACCATCAACGAATATACAGGCACCTGCAGGAATACTCTTAACGTAAACCTTACCAAATTCTGAAGATTCAGGTAATTTAGTAATAAGAGGTAGTTTTGAAGGAAGAGAAACTTTCGTTGGAACAGAAACTTTCGTTGCAGCAGGTTGTTTAAAAAATCCAGCAAAGCTAAAATAATAATCAGCGCCCACGAATACAAAAAGATAAAGAACTAATGCAAAAATTTCACCATAGGATAACGACTTTTCCGAAGTTGTTTCTACCAAAACAGGGGCAGTCATATTAGTTTTCAGTTGTTTCTTGTCAGTCGATTGTTGATTATTAATTCTCACAATCTTGTGCCCCTTTTAATCTTATACAAATGTAATTTTACGAAACTAAAAATTCATAGTAATAATAGTAATACAGGTGATTATATCAGAATGGTTGATAATTCATCAGGAAAAACGAATACGATATGGTAAATAAAAATTTTGCAGGAATCACTGCCAACGCAGCGAGGCTGAGAATTGACTCAGATGTTCGTTCGCACGATAAAAATTTTGCAGTAATCACTGCCAACAAAACGAAGCCGGAAGTTGCAGCAAATGGGCCGTGACGGGAGCAAAAGTAGCCGCTGGAATATGTATCAATATTTCAAGGCTGCTTTTGCAACAGTCGTGGTTCAGATGCTGTAAGTCTCGGCTTCGACTACATGAACCCTTTTTGTTTCATCCATTGGTCGTTATATATAGTGGATAGATAACGACTTCCAGAGTCTGGAAAAATAGTAACTATCCTTAAAGGTTCACCATCTTGAGAGGCTATTCTCTTAGCATTTGAAATCTCACTTGATTGCTTAAGACTTTCTACAAGCTTTCTTACGCCAAGTAAAGCTGCACCTGATGATCCTCCTGCTAAAATGGCTTCAGTCTTTGCCAGTTCTCTTGTCGCAAAAAAAGACTCTTTATCACCAACCTGAATAATGTCATCTATAAGCTCAAAATCAGGACAACCTATAATTTCTTCATCACCAAGACCTTCGAGAAGACAAGGTGCAGGAATAGAACATTTGCCGGACTTGAAATATGAATAAAAAACAGAGCCAACAGGGTCAACAGCAATCACCTTAATCTTTGGATCCTGCTCCTTTAAAAATTTACTGGCACCACAAATTGTGCCTCCAGTACCAATACCTGCTACAAGATAGTCAATTTTGCCATCCATTTGATCCCAAATTTCAGGGCCTGTTGTCATGTAGTGGGCTTCGTTATTGTCACGATTATTATGCTGATCAGGGAAAAAAGCATTATCAAGTTCCTTTGCCAAAAGACGAGCTTTTTTATTATAACTTTCAGGATGCTCAGGAGGCAGGCTACCATCAACTAAAACAAGATCAACACCGACAGCACGAAGACAATCAAGTTTTTCTTTTGAAGTCGAACTTCTTACAACCATTTTACACTTAAACCCACCGGCAATAGCCATCATAGCAAGACCCATGGCAGTATTACCTGATGAATTTTCAACAATTGTATCGCCAGGTTTTAACTTACCTTCTTTAATAGCTTTTTTTATAATATGACGGGCAATACGATCTTTTACAGACCCCATAGGATTCATATATTCAATCTTTGCGAAAACCTGAACGTTGAGCCCTACTTCGCCTTTATTCAAGTCTGCAACACTATTTCTGAGTGCAACTAAAGGAGTATTACCTGTTGCCTGAGCAAGACTGGCACAAACCTTTGCCGGAAGTCGATATTCACTAAACACTATGCAGTACTCCTTTCGCCAAAGACTGATTTATACTCTCTCAAAAAAATACAATTTCTACCTATTCCATTATGGAATGATCTTCTGCTACACTCTACCGTGATAGATAGATTTAGTAAACCAACTTTATAAAGGAGACACAATGCACAAAACCCCAACCATATTAATCCTGTTAATCCTATCCGCTTTTTTTAATATCGTAAATTTTTCACCAGCTGCGCAAGTTACTTTGCTAAAGCATGATAATTCAGAAATTGAAGGTCAACTGGAAAAGATAACAGACCAGGCAATTTTCATTAAAAATGCAATATTTAAAAGTGACAACCAGGCAAAGAACACAACTAAACCTGCAACAAAAGCATTAGCCATCTTTAAAAAAGAGGACATAAAAAGAATTATTTATAAAGAGACAGACAAAGAATCTGCAAAAGAAAAAAGTAAAGAAAGCAAGAATACCAATCAAATTAAGGTTCAGACAGACAAAGTCACAATTAAATCAGATATCCCAAAAGACAAACTCATCAAAATGGCTCTGGAGCAAAAAAAGAAACATCCATCAGCTGGTTACGTAACCTTAATTGATCACGAACTTGGTGAATACATTGATGAAAAGAATGAAGTATCCACCTATCACGGTGCATACATTATTTTAAAAGATGACTTTAAATCTCTCGCCAGAGTGTCAAGCTGGGTAGATGAAACAAGAGGAACCTATAAAGTTCTCTTTGGTCGAATAATTTATCCTGATGGCCGTGAATTTTATATGAACCCTGATGATCTTGTAAAATCTGCTCCTCCTGGAATGGGTGCTGCATTCTTCTCATCAGGATATTCAGTGCTTCACTATAATTTTCCCAACCCTTCTGCAGGATGTATCATTGAATACAAAACCTATAGAACATCTTTCCTGCCCTATATTGATGATTTCTATTCAAACAGGTTTACCTTTAACAGCAGTCAACCGGTATTATCAACAGAGTTTGAAATTGTAATGCCCAAAGAGAAACCTTTACACTGGGTCAGTCGTAACCTCTCTGAAGAAGAAGATAAACCAAAAATCTCAACAAAAAATGGTAAAACTACCTATTTATGGTCTTTTGGAGAACAAAAACCAATAATTTCAGAACCAATGATGCCTGCCAATGGTGATATTGCCAAAAGAGTATATGTTTCAAATCAGAAAGACAATGATTTTTTGTTTAAATGGAACAGAAAAATGCTTGGGGCAAACACGAAGGTCACTCCATATATAAAAACAAGATTAAAAGAAATACTAAAAGACGTATCAAAAGATAAAGAAGAAATTCTCAAATACCTATACCACTGGGTACAAACTAAAATCCGATATGTATCAGTGAAAAGTGGTTCAATGTCAGGAATGGCCGGTCATCCTGCAGAAGAAACTCTCCGCAACAATTTTGGTGACTGTGTTGATAAATCAGTTCTCTTTTCTACACTCTTAAAAGCTTCTGGAATTGAGGCCTATCCTATTTCAATTAAGACAAATCCCGGGGAAGAAATGGAATCACGAATTCCATGTTTTAATGCAAACCACTCAATTACTGAAGTTCGCCTTAATGGTAAAAAGATGATCCTTGATACTACTACAACAAACTATTCATATCCAAACTTTCGAATTGACGATCACGGAGTCCCTGTACGAAATGCCTTCACCAAAAAAGTATATCGTACTCCTGTTCCACCTCCTGCAAACAATGCCAGCAACTACACAAGAAAAATGGCATTAAGCTCTGCCGGCTCAATGAAAGTTAAATTTGAAGGTAAATATACAGGGCCAAGATCAGCTGGTCTTCGTGGCTACTATAAAACTATAGCTAAAAAAGACTTAAAGAAAGTCTTTCAAAGACTTGTCAGTCAGGATGCAGCCGATGCCAAGCTTATTGATTATGGCATTGATAATATCTATGACCTTAATAAAAATGTGAGAATTATCTACTCATACAGCTCTAAAGATCCATTAAGCAAGGCAGGAAATCTCTACATACTAGAAAACAACTCTACCCTTCCTTACTCTTTCAGCGAAGTATCACTGAAAAAAAGAAGTTACGATATAGAATATATGTCATCAGTACGAAGAAAAAATACTGACACCTATACCCTTGCACCTCAGTGGAAGGTAGAATTTATTCCAAAACCAATTGAGATAAAAACCAAATATATGCATTACAAAGCACAGTGGACTCAAACTAAAGATGATGAAATTACATTTACCAATCTTTACGATCGCTTTGAACGTATTGTTCCTGTAAAAGATTACGCTAGCTATAAAGCCAATGTTCAGAAAATCATGAACTTTGAAAGTGAAAACGTTCTTCTGAAAAAGGACAAGGCTAAAAACTATGCTGATCTTCTTATCTTAAGAGATGGAATTGAAATTGACGGTGAACTAATTAGTTCATCAGCTAAAAAAATAACATTTGAGTCTAAAAAAGAAAAAACTATCAAGGCTTACAATGCTGATGAAGTTCTCTCTGTTGAAATGGCATTTGTCCCGTCAGGTGAAATTAATCAGACTGTTGATGAAATTCTTGATGGGCCTCTATCAAGAGCCCTTGAAGTAGATACAGATGTTGAAAAATACAAAGGTGATTTAAAGGTTGTTTTGCTGGATTCTCACAAGATTAAACTTAACAATGATGGTACCTACACCTGGACGAGCAGGGTAATTACAAAAATACTGAAAGAAAAAGGAAAAGCTGCAGGGTTTGACAACTGGACATATGATCCTCTTAAAGAAAAATTCACCATCGACTTTGGAAGAACAATTAATGGTAAAAAAGTTACCAATCTTTCTTCAAGGACAATTCAGTCAAAAGCTACGATATCCTCCTATCCTGAATATAAAAGGAAACGAAACCAAAAGTTTGCACTCCCTGATATCAAAATTGGCTCTATTCTTGATTATCAGGTAACAAGAATTATTAAAGCTGATACAATCCACCATGTATTCACCCTCCCTCTTGAAAGAGGTAGCATTGGTGATTCTCATACATTGGATGCCGGTAGTAATGATTCATGGAACTGTGCTCCTAATAGTTTTTATGCAGCAGTACCTGTCATACAGAAAGAAATTGAAATCAATGTTCCATCTGAATTTAAAATAAATCAGAAAATTATTAATGACAGCAACAATGTAATTAAGTTCAATAAAGTCAAAGCTGGAAACCGTACAATCTTCCAATATATGAATATAAACCCACTGAAAGCTGCAGAAGCTGAACTGGACAAACCTGAAATTTCTGATTACCAACCAATGATTTTATTTGCAGAGAAACGAAACTGGAAAGAAATCTATAAGGATATTAGAAAACATTTTGTCCCCGGTAGAGAAGATTTAAATGCTGCAAAAGATCAAATTAAGAAACTGAGAAAAGAAGGTAAAGCTAAATTTGAAGATATTTATGAATTTGTGGCAATGTCAATTACCCACGCAGGAGTAGGTTTACGTACTTGTTCCCCTAAGCCAAATTCAATCAAACAGATTCTTGAAAATAAAAGAGGAAGTTCTTTAGATTGTGCATGGCTTTTGACCTGTCTGTTAAAGGCATATGGTGCTGAAGCTACAATTGGTTTTGCTCCAACGTCATGGTTTACAAGATATCACTTTAAAGACATCCCTACACTTGCCTGGATCTCCAAACCCCTTGTATATGTAAGATTTAAACATAAAACCTACATATTAAATGCTTCAACCTCCAACAAAAAAATGATTGATTCAGCTTCAAGCTGGGAAGACACAGAACTTATGCTTATTGATCATAGCGGAATCAAGTTCCTGCCATTAAGTGACACGTACCGCAATGAAGTTGTTCGAAAGCTCAAGGGCTCAATAAATGCCAATGGAGATCTTTATATTAAGTCTTATGAAATCAAGCCTAAAGGTATGTATCAAGGCTCTTACCGAAGTCTTCGTTCTATATTGAAAGAGAAATGGCCTCTTATTGCTCAGCAGGGAATGTCATCTCTCCACCCTAATGCGGTAGTAAAGAGCTTCTCATTTAAACATGTAGACAATCTAAAGAAAGATGTTCACTTAAGCTATGAAGTAAATATTCCTGACTACGGAAAAAAGGCTGGAGATTATATCCTCTTTCAGCTCCCGGGAATCTATCATAATCTGGGAAATGCAGCAGCAACTGAAGATAGAGTAATTGCAGGAATTGACCTTGGTGTAAATAAAACTCAGATTAGAAAATATGAAATTAAGCTTCCTAAAGGATATTCCGTTTACTACCTCCCTAAAACACTTAAACTAAATGAGGGTGTTTATGCATATACAGCAAAACTGAAAGTAAAAGAAAAGAAAAATGGAACAAAGCTTAAATTTACAGAGACTATCAAAGTCAGTGGACCTGTCTTTCCTAAAGAGCTTTACCTTAAATACAAAAAAATGAGAAAAGCTATCGCTGATTTTTCCAAGGAATACATAATTTTGAAGAAAAAGTGATAGACTGCTGATTCTTTAAAGCGTCTGAATCAATGAATTTAAGTCCGGGATTCTGGCGCTTTTTAATTTCAGATAACATTTATTTAAACTCATCTGGAGTTTTTTTGAACCATAAATAGATATTCCCGTCCTTAGTTTACACAGACGAAGAGAAACCATAAGAACACCTTAGAACAAACGCTACAAGCAACAGCTTAGTGTAAATATTCATAACAAAATTCTAACATGAAATGAGGATGACCAATGAAAATCATCAAAAAAATGCTCAAGTACACTGTTGAGAAAAACTTTCTTTATTTAATTAGCGCATTACTTGTATTGATAGGATCATTTCAATTCATGGTAGATGCAGATAGTGCAGGGTATGAAGAATTCACGGCGACAGTATTACTTCTGGGAATTCTTCAGGTTTATGAACTGGTTCTGGCTGGCGTAGGATACTCGGTTTACAAACGCCTAAATTTAGCTCATGACGGATTAATGCTTTCACTGATTTCACTTATACTGGTCTTTGATCCGACCTTCTTTAATAACCGACTCTATCTCTGCGCAGGATCAATATGGCAGGGATTAGGTGTAAATCTCATACTGCTATCACTTGCTCTTGGGAAATTCTATTTCTTTATTCACTATACAAAAATCCCCCTCAGTAAGAGATTTGAAAAATCAATCCAGGCAATTTTAGTAGCTATCTACTTTTTGCCATTCTTCTTTCACTATGCAACCCTTGAAAATAAGGTTGTAATGATTTCTCTGGCAATTGCACTCATCCCTCTCTGTCCTATCATCCTGCCAAGACCGAAGAAAAATAAAGCAATTACAAATGAGCCAACTCTTCACTACAGATTTGAAAGATACCTCTTCTTCCTTTGCTCTCTCATTCTTCCACTTCACCTCTTTGAAGTCGCAAGTATTTATGATCTTCCCTGGGGACATGTAGTAAAATATGGAAGACTTACTTCCTCTAATGGACTGAACACCCTCCCCTGGAGTGTAACCTTCTTTGCACCTCTTCTTATCACTGCCGGAATAATTGCAATGAAGAGCATTCGCAATATTGGTTCAGAGCCTATGTTCCACAAATCTCTGGGATGGTTTTCATTACTTGCAGCTACTTTTTCAGGTCTAAATTTCTGCACTCATGGAACATTCGTCTCATTCATTACTCCTATCTCAGTACACCTTGTTACACTAGCTCTTTATATGATATTAACCTGGTCTGTCACAGGTGATGAAGAATCTATCTGGCATGGACAACTTGCACTGATCATTCTTGCAGCAGGAACAACTGTTTCTACAATCAGCACCAGTGTCCGTGAAATGAACACTTTTGTCCTGATAATGATATTTGCAAACCTTGGTCTATGGTCATTATTTAGAGGAAAAAAAGAAGACCATCGAAATTCTGCACTGGCCCTTACTGCATTAATTGGAAAAGGACTCTACTCAGTCTCATTTTTCTCCTTAATTGAAAATGCCCTTACATTTATCGGGGAAGTCGCTGCCTCAGGAATTAAAGTTATGGGCAACGGCTTAGGAAGTCTCTTTAATCTGATAAAAGGGATGTTCAACGGCACAGGCGGTGTATTAAAAAACCATAAAACTCTCTTAACATTTGGCGGAGCCTTCATGCTCTTAATGAGTGGATTCTATATCAGTGCAAACAAAGACTCACTCCTTTCAGATTTGACTGATGAAGACAATGACAAAGATGACGCTGAAGTTGAAGCTGAAGTTGGAGTTCGAGTTGAAGCTGAAGCTGAAGCTGAAGTGAATGATGATGAAACTTCAGAAGAAAATAGTGTAGTTGGATCTGTGTAGTTTATATATCCCACGAAATAGGAATTAACAAATGAAAACACTATATAACAATTTGAAGAACCTCATACACAATCGTTATAAAAGTATAATTGAAAATCTTGCCCGATACTTCAATACTAATTCAATAACCATCCGACAAAATCAAATCACAGCTCTCTTTGCAGGCTTTGGAACCAACAAACCTATCGGTTCCTTTATAAGACTGGTAGCCGATTTACCTGACGGCAGAGATGCCATCCCTGAACAGTTAAGCTTTCATCCTACCACCGGCTGCTGCCCTGTATGCGGAGAAAACCTTGATGAATCAAGAGAAAATGAAAATAATGAGCAAGTCATATGTAGAGATTGCCTTACACCTCACCACAAGGCCTGTTTTGAATGGAACGGAAAATGTGCTCAATACGCCTGTGGAAGCAAAGAACACTATAAAGCTGAAGTTCTGGAAACAACAACGATGAGTGAGACCACCCCCCTGGCAGCTGAAACTATACTTTCAAACATTTAAATAGTTGTTCTATCTTCTTGAAACTAATGAGATAATTATATAACACTATTTATAAGCATTTTACGCTAGGAGATCTTCTTGAATACATTATCAATAATAAATTCTGATTCTATTGAAATATTACAGTTTTTAAAACAACAATTCCCTGAAAATCTGTATAACAAGTCTAAAAAGAGGCAGGTCTTTGTAGATAGCTTAAATCAGCCTAATTTAAAAGTAAAAACAACTCCTGACACAATTTTCATAACGATTTTCGGAGACAACAAACAATCATACGCACTGACAGAACATTGCAAGGAAGCATTTATAGCTCTATTTACAACAAGAACAATTGATGAAGTTATTTGAATTAGGGAAAACTGAGGTGGCAAGTATACTTTTAAATATAAAAAGTTTAAGCTGGTTCAGCCTTATCAGCCTAATTTTTAGCTAGTTCTTCCTCAGATTTATCCTCAGCCTTGTCAGCTTCATCTTTAGCTGGATCTTCCTCAGATTTATCCTCAGCCTTGTCAGCTTCATCTTTAGCTGGATCTTCTGCAGGTTTATCATCAGCCTTGTCAGCCTCATCTTTAGCTGGATCTTCTGCAGGTTTATCGTCAGCCTTGTCAGCTTCATCTTTAGCTGGATCTTCTGCAGGTTTATCGTCAGCCTTGTCAGCCTCATCTTTAGCTGGATCTTCTGCAGGTTTATCATCAGCCTTGTCAGCCTCATCTTTAGCTGGTTCTTCCGCAGGTTTATCATCAGCCTTGTCAGCCTCATCTTTAGCTGGTTCTTCCGCAGGTTCCTCTACCACAGGTTCATCCTGTTTTTCCTTCTTCTCAGCAGTTTCTTTGTTTATCAAATATCCTGTTAAAGGAATAAGAGCGACAAACAATAATATAATCAATACATTCAATATCTTTACAATTATTGACGTACCAAGATATGGCTGTACAATCAACTGTTCTTTAATAACAGAATCAGGACCTGCCATTCCTTTAAATCTGAGAATAGATGTCATTTCCTGATAAATAGATTCGTTTGAAGGAAGAACTGGTTTCAAAAACTGCTGACTCCTGTGAACCTGAGTTACAAGAAAATCAACAAGAATGTGTGTAATAAGATAAGCCTTTGCAAGAGCATCTTTATCCGTATTTTCAGGATAAAGAACAGGAACTTTTGCCTCATCTTCCTTTGGTGTCAGCAACTTTCTATCATTGTCAGCGCAAATTGATACAATTTGTGGCAGTTTTCCAATCAAACTCTGGAAATTATCCAATTCCTCTTCTTTTGTAATAATACTAAATTGATTATTATCAAGATAATTTGCCAACGTCCTTAATGAGCTGCTTATTCCCTGTTTAAACCTTCTATTGTCTGAAATATTTGAAGGGGCTGCAATCTGACTAATCGAACGTTTTATCAATACTGGTGTTTTAGCACTCATATCAACTGTTGAAAGTTCTATAGACAATGCCTTTTCAACAGCTTTTATGAAGTCTTTTTTCAGAACCAACGATGTCATTTCCCAAAATATCAACCTGTCTGATTTAAGAGCAGAAATCGTCAACATCTCAGCAGAATAACTAAGACAGGTAACGGGCATACCCTCAAACACCTGATAATATTCACCAAGTAAAGGTTTTTGAGTTCTAGTACAAACAAGCTGTCTAGTTGCTTTCTTAAACCCACCAATACTAGAAGAAGATAGGGGGAAGATATCGTCGACTCTTACATCTGGGGCTTTCCTGCTCGAAACAGCATGGCTTTCAATGTTTTTCTCTACTGTATCGCTATTATTGGTCGCTGTATCATCATTGTTGGTC
>Ga0164315_10002760_pt1 | contig 13523 bp, 6 predicted proteins | sample GuaBasSedimGuay6_FD_113737 | JGI IMG/M metagenome (GOLD analysis project Ga0164315, IMG submission 113737) | Subseafloor sediment microbial communities from Guaymas Basin, Gulf of California, Mexico - Guay6, Core 4569-2, 0-3 cm | ecosystem: Environmental > Aquatic > Marine > Hydrothermal vents >... | reverse complement strand
TAGTAGCTAAAATAATAAGAAAACCAAATGACTGCAGAAAATAGTCTTGTGAAGAAATCAATTTTTTACCTGACAGTTTCAATACTAACTATTACCAGCTGTATTGTTACCTCCGCTCAAACCACAAAAGGTCCATCTCTCGAAATCGTTCCACAGAATGGCAACTATCTCTTCCGTACAGGCGAAACGGCAATCATGGATATTACTGTTGTAACTCCTGAAGAATTAAAAAATCTATCCGTGGTCACCTATCGACTGAGCCTGGACGGGGGCCATACCCTGGAAGAGGGTACGCTCCATCTCGATAAAGGAAAAGGCAGCATTAGTGGTACATTGGAGCATCCTGGTTTTTTACGATGTGATATAACCGTCAAGATAAGTGATGATACATTGCACGCAGCATGTGGCTGCGGTTTTAATGTGGAAGAGATTCAACCTGAAGGCAAGCTGCCGGAAAACTTCGACCGCTTCTGGAGTGAGGCCAGGGCAGAGCTGCAGAGAATCCCCATTGATCCGCAAATTGAGGAAGTTGACGTCGTTGACCCAGGTGATGCACATCGTTTCAAAGTGGGATTGGCCAATATAAATGGATCCAGGGTGTATGGCTGGCTTCATTTACCCGAGGGAGATGGTCCTTTCCCAACAGTGCTTTCCATCCCCGGGTCCGGAGTTGGGCGAACGGGTCGTTTTGCCGGATTCACCGAAGCTGGAATTGCAGTTCTCGCCATTGAAGTGCACGGCCTGGAACCGCAAGAACATGAAATCATTGGGGCAGTACAATGGATAAGGCCAGCAGATGATGAAATAAATAATTTCGTAAAACTACAAGAAGGCGAGCTGGCTGACTATCATAGTATTGGCATAGAAGACCCCTATAGATATTATCACCGGAGGTCGCTGCAATCGGCCATGAGGGCTCTTGATTACCTCTATAAAAGACCGGATGTTGATACCAGTAAAATCATTGTTTTCGGTGGCAGCCAGGGTGGAGGACTTAGCCTGCTTCTGGGTGCCATAGATAAACGTGTCAATGCAGTTGTCGCCACGGTTCCTGGTTTTTGCAACAATGCAACAGGGAAATATGGTCATTTGCCCCAAGCCATCCGAACCCTGTCATACTACGATGCAGCTCTGGCGGCAGAACTCATTCATGTACCTACTCTGATCGGCGTTGGCTTCATTGATAAAACTTGTTATCCTACAAACGTTTACTCTGCGTACAATAATCTTAAGGGTCCCAAAAAAATTGAAAATTTTTACACTTTTGGTCATGGAGCACCCTCCGACTGGAGACAAAAAACCATTGAATGGATACTGCAAAATGATTCTCAAAATAGTAAAGAGAGTGGCATATGTATTAGATTTCCCGAGATTTCCAAACCTGTTCCAATAACTACTGGTCCTGAGGAGCATCTATTTGCGAGTTACTATGGCATAAACTCCTGGAGTGCAAATCAAAAATATGCAACGGTACTGGAAACGAATGTGAAATTCAGAATACCCACTGAAAATGATACTGCCACATTGGGGCTTGTGGATATGGAAACCCATGAATTTATTCCAATAGCAACAACAAGGGCATGGAACTTTCAACAGGGCTGTATGGCACACTGGCTGGCAACATCACCTGATTCTTTGATTATTTACAATGATTACATTGACGGGAAGTTCGTATCGGTTATTCTGAATGTATTTACCAGAGCAGAAAGAATAATCCCATATCCGGTAAGCGCTGTTTCTCCAAATGGGAAAGAGGCCATTTGTATCAACTTTGCCAGACTCCGGATAACCCGACCAGACTACGGTTATGGTGGCGACGGTCAGGATTCGAAAAAAGAGACTCCTTTTCCTGCAGATGATGGATTGTTCCTTGTAAATCTTGAAACAGGGAATGCAAAACTTCTTGTTTCTATCGCACAAATCAAGCATCAGGTACCACCCACTGTAGGTGATTTAATAGAGTATTTTAACCATACACTTTTTAGCAGGGACGGAAGCAAAATATTCTGGCTTGCACGTGGCCAGAAAAATCGGAATACTACCGCTTTTACAATAAATCGTGATGGGACAAATTTGCTTAGATGCTTTCCTGATGAATGGGGAGGTTCACACTTTGACTGGCTTGATGAAAACAACCTGATGATTACAGCAAAATATGATGGGAATGCCATGGGTCATATACTTTTTACCGTGGGAAATGATAATTATGAAAGACTGGGCAAAGGACTACTGGATTATGATGGGCATGGAACGTTCTCTCCTGATGGGAACTGGATGATAACCGATACATATCCTGATCGTATCTCACATGAGCAAAAGCTATATCTAATGGATATGGAAAACCAGGCAGTATTGGCATTAGGCCGGTTTGTTGAACCTCCAGAATTTACAAGCGGCTGGAGATGTGATTTGCATCCCAGATGGAGCCCCGATGGAGATATGTTCGGGTTTAATTCAACCTTTACAGAAAGCAGGCAAGTTTATGTTATAAAATTTGAATAAGGAAAGTATTCTATTTTGCTTTAAGATATAATAGCACTTCAGGAGTTTCGAACGGGGATGTGAATGACAATTTGCTGCCTCCGCTTATGGATTCAGATTCTATAAATTCTCCCTGATCCGGATTAAACCACTCCACTTCAAACAGACCACTTGCATCCTGGAGATCTATAACAACTTCCCGATTCTCCGGAAGATACACAAGATACTCTTCCCCCCTATTTGCCAGGCAATAGGCAGAGGAAGCAAGATCAGGTTCCGGAATCATTGTAATTAAATCCATGCGATTTGCAAACATAAGTGTAAATCCCATGCTCTTTCGAATAGGTTCGACCCAACCAGGTTCAAATTTTCCACTCTTTCCAGCCAGTACGCTGCCTTCATAGATATCCATGAATATGGGATTAAGTCCCCTAAGAAAACTCTTCCAGACCCAGGCCTGATTTCCCCCTATTCCCCAGAGATGATCCGTATCTGTAACAATAACCTTAGAACCATCAGATGTTGGTGGATTGTCACGGTAACCCCCTTCATTATTGGGGGAAATCCAGTCAGCCGGACTCTTCATCAGTACATCATTGCTTCCACCCTTATACTGAAAAGTCATACCCACAGGATGTTGCTTTGCCAGTTGCTTTTCATAGTCCTTAACAAAAGAGATCATGTGGTATTGCCATTCTGTGGAGGGCGGATGATTCTCATTGGAGATTTCAAACAGCACATTGTCAAATTCATTAACAACATCAATCACCTTTTTGATATAGGTTTTTTGTATTCCGGTGATCTCCTTGTTTTCCAATGTGTGAATTTCAACACCGCTCCCATCATTGTTTGAATCTCCATTTATGCCATTGATATTATTGTCATGGTGAAACGGATGGTTCCTGAATGCTTCGCGCGAGAACTGGAGCCCCCATCCTTCAAAAAGCATGATAGATACATAAATACCCTCGTCCGCAGCCTGTTTTACCCGTAGTTTTAAACGGTCAAAATACACCGGGTTAAATTGGTGTAAGTCAAATTTTGGTTTTCCATCCAACCCCTGGCCCGGACCGGTGCGTACCCAGGGATGAGGCGTTACCTGATAAATGTTTGCTTCATCACTGACACCGTGAGTATCCCAATTCAGAAGCTCCCAGGCCCAAAGGCGAATGAAATTATGATTGTATTGCTTCAGCCATTGAAGATGCTGGACAAAATCAAATGTTTCCAGTGAATCAGCAAGGCTCATATCAGTACACTTCATATCCACAAGATTATTCCAGGTATGAGAACCTGTGAGATAGATTGCTTTGCCTTTGTCATCGGTGAAATATCTGGGATTTTCCTCGCTTACCCGCAAAGGTCCATAAAATTTAACCGCTTGATCTTGAACAGGAATGCAACTATTCAAAAAAATGGAGCAAGCAATACAACCCATATAAATCCATGAAATATACTTCATAATATTTATGCTTTTGGATCTCTCACTACAATATCTCCGTCCCGGTATCCGGGACGAGCCCAGCAAAGGGCGTGGGGTCCGGCGTAGGATGCCATCCTGTGCTCCAATTCATCACGATCCAGGGTTGCAACAGGGTCTTCAACATATTCCTGAGCTATCCGGATGTTCTCCTGAAGCGTTTCAATACCCCAGTGTCCAATAGTTGCACTGGCCACACCTGGTTGTGTCCAGGCATATTTAAGAAGTTCTTTGGATGTTGCAGACTCTCCGACGATATCTCTCATTACCTTCATGGCAATAACCCCGGTTTTCTTTCTCCTGGCAACCGGAAGGATTGCATCTGCAAAATCACCATACTTGGTTGCATTCATGGTAACCAGTACCACATCAAAATCCAGCTGCTCCAGCATATCCCTGCCATGCTCTGCATCATTCATGCAAGAGAACCCAATATTTTTCACCATCCCTGATTCTTTAAAGGAGCGCATGGTTTTAAAAAGTCCGCTCTCAATATCTAAAATTTTATCTTCGGCCGTTATGCCATGAATCAATAGCAGGTCCAAATGATCTGTTTTGAAGTTTTTCAGACTGCTTTCCAGAGATTTCTTTGCCTCTTCAGGATCACGGGAGGAAAGCTTTGTAGACAAAATCAACCGATCCCGATAGGCTGATAATACCTGTCCAAATCGCTGTTCGCTGCTGTCCAGGGACTTCCCGTCGCCGGTTTCCCAAAATTCGGAGGCTATATAACTGGGAGCCGTTTCGAATAAATTTATTCCCCCTTCAACTGCTGCTTCAAGAAGCTTTTCCCACTCCCCGTCGTTATTCTGTAGAAATTGAGATCCCCCTCCAAAGGCCAGAATAGATACTTCAAGTCCGGTATTCCCAAGGGTACGACGAGGGATTTTATACTTTTCTCCATTCTTTACTGACGAGAAGGAACATGAATTCAAAAGCCCTGAAGCAGATACCAGTGCAGTAGCTTTGGCTGAATCGGCTATAAATTTTCTTCTGGATACGTGGTTTTGTTTTTTCATTTGTCAAGTTTTTGCAGAATTTTATACGACCATTGGTAGGAGTCCGGAATTTCTCCCTGGAAATTGACATTTGCCGGCGCCAATAGGGCCGGTAACTGATACACATCTGTAATTTGCAGGCAGTTCAACATTTCAATGGCAGCACCCCGCCCATCGGGCCGGCTTGGAATGTCCTGACTTGCAGGTGGATCTTTTAATATCAGGGTGTGACAGTTGCCATCGAGCAGTGCAGCGTACATCGCGACTACTGTCATTTCATCTCTTGCGGCAATTCCGATTTTCCCAGGATCAATCCCATCCAAAGTACGACAGAACTCTATGGATCGCAACAGATCATAAACCTGCATGGATGCGATGGTCCTGCCGGTCCATGCCGAAGCGCGGCGAACATGCCACTGAAGAGCAGGATCCCATCCGTTCTCTCCCACACCTCTCACCTCAAGATAGGCGATATTCCACTCGTCATCCAGGCTGGAAATAAAGCTTTCAGATTCCCAACGGTCTTCGTCGTAATTTCGAAGCACAATCATCAGTGGCTTTCTGTTATCGGGCTGGTTCCTCCATCGGATATCCACTTTTAACCGCCAGCCTTTCTCTGAGATAAAGCTATGGATATTCCAGCCATACCTTGCCCCATCGAGGGACCTGAACTCCAGCCTTGGATCGAATGGTACTTTCTCCTTCGGAAATGCACCAAAAGTTCTGGTATTCAGAAAGTGCTTCACCGAGTCCCTAAAACTGGCCAGATCCTGTTCACTTGAAATGTCAGGATCACCATGCAACTTAACAAATGAATCCTGTATGGTGGTTGTCCTGTCATCCGACGGGATGCCGTCAGTATACACCCTCAGTTCATCTTCAGTTAGCTGGTTTTCAGTAATTTCATCAATATCTCCTGTATCTTCCGGCAATACCTCTTTACCCATCAGATGCTCAATGAAGAAGGCGTGAATTTCTTGCCGTGATATCCTGTGGTAGGAGTGCCCTCCGGGGGATTCAACCAGCCCGAGATCTTCAGGTACACCATACAGGTTATACATTTTTTTGATATCGTCATGCAACTCACGAACCGATTCAATGGAATTCATACCATCCCGATCGGCCTGTGCAATCAGAAGTGGTCTTGGAGCAATCAATGCCCCGATGTCCTGAAAGTCACTCTGGTAGGTGTTTATAGGCATCATGCAGTCGCAATGCCCGTCAACGGTACGAAGGGAAATCTGGGCCTTGAGGGTGCTGGCACCGCATACCGGAGCTGCTGCTTTGATACGCGGATCTGCTGCCGCGATGTACCAGCTTTGTGACCCGCCCCCTGAAAGACCGGTTACTCCCAACCTTTCAGGATCCACCTCAGACCGCTCAGAAAGTAGGTCCAGCCCACGAATGGCATTCCATAATTCGACACCGCCCGGATTATAACCCCTGCTGTACCAGTGGAACCAGCCTCTGGCATAGCAACCATGATGCTCACCCCTGACCTCTCCCCTCTGGATCGTTTCGATGATCAGGCACACAAAACCCAACTCAGCAAATTTCCTTGGATAGGGTTGATACCTGACTTTCTGAGTGAGAGAGTGGCCACAAACATAAAGAATTGCCGGTCCGGGCTCCTCCATATGATCCGGGATGTAAAGATTTGCCGGAACGTATAAGCCGGGAAGGGATTCATAATAGAGTTTTTCTATGCGGAATCCCTCTTCCTGGATGGTGCCGGTATGCTTGATATTTAAATTCGGCCTTTTGCTCTCAAGGGGCATATCCTGCAGTCCCATCATCTCTATAAATTCCTTATAGCGTTGGGGCCTCTGTTCTTCCCAATCTGTTAAAGATGTTATATCTGACAGTGAATTGTCTGTAATGTCTGCTGCCACTGCCGAAAGGTAAGTGCGGATATTATTTGGCTCCTCAGTATTGGATGCACCAGTCTTGGATGCATCAGTTTTTGGTGCATCCCTGTTACAGGACCATAAGACAAGAAAGATGACATAGAAAGATGTGAGAAACACTATTTTTTTCATGACATGCAGAAATTTCTGTAATTAAGAAAACAGCCCATAAAGTTTGACTTTATGGGCTGTTTTCTATGATACAAGTCTTAAGTTAACTTACATATAAATCAACTAAAATTACACTATTGTATATACGGGGCATCCTGCTCAGGAACCGGATCCGGGTGCTCATGCGGAGCAAGGGGATTGGCATCCCACCATACTTTTACAAGCATTTTATCGCTACCTCCAATCCGAGCCAGTGCTTCGGTATAACTTTGCTCGTTTAACACTTGTTCGCTATCAGGCCACATATACCTTCTGGGTGAAACACCCTGCAGGTCATCTCCGTCATCTCCCACCTGAACTCTCGGGTATCCTGTTCTTCTCCATTCATACCATCCTTCTTGGATCTGGACAGGATAGAATCCGGCGATTTTCTGGTTCATGATCATCTCCAGTTGTTCTTCTTCAGTACCTGTCAATGTCATAACTGTAGCAGTGTCCACAAAGGCATCAGCCTCCTCCTGAGTGATGGTGTGGAAGGCTGCATAATCGGCCACAAATTCAGGAGTAGAGTCTGGTCTGTAAATTGCAAACATATCAGTTAATTGTGATGAAGTTACATCAAACCAATTCACTGCCCAGTTCATAGCTGCCGTGACTCCCTTCTCATAAAAGCCCTGTGCATCGGCTACCGAGCCTTTGACACCAAACAAAGCCGCTTCGGCCAGTGCAAAATAGACCTCCTGAGAGCTTATCACAGGCATTGGCCAGACTGGAGCATACATGAGCAGAGACCAACGTGAAGTAGAGCCGCCCCCCCAGGGGTATTTTTGTTCAACAGGTACAAAGCCCAGTAAAGGATGTCCGCGATAGCCAAAGTAATCATACTCTTCATAACCAGGAGTGGTTGGCCAGCTTGCTTCTGCTGTATCTACAAATACTTTCAGTCGCGGGTCAAAATTATCCTGCCAGATATCCACAATAGTTTTAGCAGCCGTACGCTTCGTCAGGCTTGAACCCTGGTTATACAAGCCACTGTATTGAGCCTGAAAATTTGGATTGGTATTATCGATATTATCATACGCGGTCATTATGAAGGCATTATCTGCCGGATCTGTAATCAGATTGGATTCATTCAGGTCACCCATATTGGCTGAAGCCATGGCTGCATCCACATAACGGACACGCAGGGCCAGACGCAGCCTGATGGAGTTGGCCAGCTTTGCCCACTGATCAACATCTCCACCATACATAAGGTCTGCACCGCCAAAGCTCTCCACACCATCACCCAGTTGGGCCACGGCCTCTTTCAACTCCTTAAACATGTCTTCATAGATGCTTTTCTGAGTATCATATTTAGGCGAGATAACTGCTTCTTCCTGGGGCAGGCATGATTCGAAATAGGGACAATCGCCGTAAGCATCGGTAAGCTTGGCAAACACCCAGACCTTCATGATCCTTGCCATGGCAATCATAGTAGCATTGTCATTGGTACCAATCTCGGCATCCCTTTTTTCTAAAATTCTAATCAAATCCGCCAGGTTCCTGGCATACGTACTATAGGCATTATTCCAGGTTCCTGTATTTGCAGATTGCTGGAAGGGACGATTCGCACCGGAAACAGACATGCCGGGATAATTCCCTACTGTTGAGGATCCACCTCCAAGGTCTTGTACGATGGCCTGATGCTGGAAGTATGTAAACAGTAGATCTGTGTTCAATACCTCTTCTGTGACGAGACTATTCCGGGTATTTAACTCCTCAAAGTCTTCTGTACATGCATTGATCATTAGGATGACCAACGCCAGGACAGCTACGATTGTTATTCTTATTAATGATTTCATATTTTTCTATTTATATGTTTCAATTAACTAATCAACTAGAAGGTTATTTTAAGATTAACCCCGAAAGTCCGTGTAGTGGGAATCGCCATTGATTCGATACCGGCATAACCGGCAGAAGTGCTCGGTGCAGATTCGGGGGAAATACCCATATCTTCCATATGCTCTTCCAGGTATGCCAAATTCCTTCCGACCAGACTAAGCGTCAGACCGGCAATAGGAGTCTTTTCCAGGAGAGCTGGCTGAAACCTGTAGCTTAACATAACTTCTCTTAAGCTGATATAACTTCCATCCAGTACAAACCAATCTGTGGGTCCGCCCCAGGCCCTGCTGGCCCAGTAAGTCTGACCGTCTACAGCCTTTGTGTTTTCTTCATATCCAGTCACATTGCCTTCTCCATCCATGATCTCCACAACACCATCAAGAACACCCACATAAGGCAGCTGGTTTCCCTGGTCATCGGTATCCTGGGGCCTCCTGCCCTCTTCTGTAAACAGACCGGTACCTTTTGCAGTCATCTGGTATTTACTTGAAGATGAAAGTGATCCACCCTGCACAAAATCAATGAGGACATTGAGAGAAAATCCCTTGAACCAGAACGTATTGTTCAATCCGCCTATCCAGTCGGGAGTAATATTACCAAGTACGCTTACATTGGATTCCCTGGCATAAGCCCCGTTCGGATTTACAATATACCTGCCATCAGGAGATTTTTTAGTTGCATATCCAACGATAGTTCCGTAAGGTTCGCCCGGATTGGCATAAATATCATTGGGGTAGTTATCGGCTATGCGGTATGTTTCAATTCCGGGAGCCAATTCATCAATCATCGATTCGTTCTTTGCATAGTTGAATGAAATATCCCACCTGAAACTGTTGGACATGCTCACCGGAGTGAAGTTAATTACCGCTTCTATCCCTTTGTTACTTACCTGCCCGGCGTTAATTATTACAGTGCTGTACCCACTGGTGGATGAAATGCTAATAGGCAGGATCTGGTTGGTTGTATGCCCATTGTAGTAAGTCACATCCAAACTAATCCTGTTTTGCAAAAATCTCAGGTCAGCACCAATTTCCCACGATTCACTTAACTCATTTTGCAAGTCATACAGAGGGATTGTGCCGCTGTTTGAAGCAAATCCATTTCCAAGGAAGTTAGTTGTATATGAGCGATAACCAGCCTTGGTCAGGTATGGATCAGAATCATTACCAACCTGTGCCCAGGAGGCCCTGACCTTACCAAAACTTAATATTTTACTATCCATATTAAAGGCATCAGAAAATACGAAACTAAGGCCTGCTGAAGGATAGAAAAATGAATAATTATTTACTCCAAGAGCTGAAGACCAGTCATTTCGGCCTGTTAAATCAAGGAAGAGATAGTTCTTATATCCAAGTTGTCCCATAAAATATACCGATTGCATCTCTTTTTCCCACAGGGAACTACTCGGACGCAAATCCGTTGCATTAGAAACATTGTAAACCCCCTCAGCTTTGAGTTCCCTGGCATCCATATACTCACGGTCTCTTCGTTGTGTTAACAGAGAAGATCCGAGTGTTAGTGATCCTGTAAAATTATCCGAAAGCTGCCCATTGGCCGTTAGAAGGAGATCAGCATTTATATCCCGCCGATTTAACATTTCTGTTGTCAAACGGCCTTTTGAATACCCCCTGTCGCCTACTGGCCATATTTTTTTGCGGTATTCGGTATAAAAATCAGCTCCTATACGGCCCATCAGGCTCAGCCAATCTGTAAATTGAGCCGTTGCAGATGCAAACCCGAGCATCCGATCCCTATAGTCATTATTTTTCAATTCATTGACCACATAATAAGGGTTTAAAGTTACTCCAGGCCAGCGTCCGTAAGTTCCGGTTTCCTCATAATAGCTTTCCAGCCACTCCATGGGGACATACCTTCCCATGGTTACAAAGGTCCTGTTCACATTATCCCGGCTTGATCCCAGATTAGGCCTCTGGTTTCCTTCGGTATGGATATAGTTAAATTTGGAATCAAAGGAGAGCCATTTGGATACTTTCGAAGAAGTTCTCAATGCAACATTGTACTTGTTTACCTTGTGGTTTGGCACAATACCTGTTTGGTACACATTGCCAAATGAGAGCCTGGTGCTAGTCGATTCTGTACCACCAGAGATAGCCACTGTATTTGAATTTGTTACTCCGGTTTCATAGAATTCCCTGACATTGTCATTGGGTTGTGGCAACAGTACCATGGTCTGGGTATTTTTATCTTCGGGATAGACAAACGGATTTACGATTGTTCTTCTTCCATCCAGGGGAGGTCCCCAACTATCGCCATGCCATGTGTCCATGGTCTCATAAAAATCCCCGCTGCCTTCCGGAATTTCTATCATCGAACCGTAAAGGTTGGTTCCTTCATAACCGGTGGCATATTTATTCTGATAGGTAGGGATAAGGTTCACTCTTTCAAACGAAAGATTTGAATTAATTTCTACAGTAACACCTTTATTTTTCTTTCCAGACTTGGTCGTAATGATAATTACCCCGTTAGCACCTCTTGAACCATAAAGAGCAGCAGCGTTCGGCCCTTTCAGTACAGACATTGATTCCACATCTTCAGGGTTGATATCACCAATACCATCACCGTAGTCGTTTTCGCCCCACAAACCATTAGTTCCACTCGCCGGTAAGTTGATAATTGGTACACCATCGACCACGTACAGGGGCTGGTTACTTCCTGTGATGGATGCGTTGCCCCGAATGGTAACACTGGAAGATCCTCCTGTACCGGAGGCGACTTTTGAAACCTGTACTCCGGCAACCTTTGCAGTAAGATATCCCGTGATGCTTATTTCCCGGGAAGCAGTTAATTCTTCTTCGTCAAGTGACTGGACTGCAAAACCAAGTGCTTTTTCTTTCCTCTCGATACCCAGAGCGGTGACTACCACTTCTTCCAGGTCCATGGCGGATACTGCCATGGCAATATCGATGATGGTCTGGCTACCGATGGTTACGGTTTGAGTTTCCATCCCAATAAACATAAACTCAAGAGATTGAGCATTGGTAGGTACATCGACTGAATACACACCGTCAGCACCGGTAATTGTACCAATGCTAAGGTCCACTACAACTACGGTTACACCTGGCAGTGGCTCTCCATCTTCAGCGGATGTCACCGTACCTGTTATGGTACGGGTTTGAGCCATCATACTGCCTAGTACCGTAAGAAGTAAGATAACTGTTACAAGTAGATTCTTTTTCATGGAATTAGAATTAAGAGGTGAATGTTTAGTTTATAGAGCAGATTATATATTTAGTTCCATATCACAGAGCCTGTATTAGTAATTTTGTATTTTCATAACGTTACTTATTTTTCAATTTAAACTTATGTTTCATTTTATTTGCAGTAAATATAGTGAAAAATTTTTCAATAAAAGAAACAAAAAGCTTTCAAAAGTAAATAAAATAGTGTTTTGAAACCAAATCAGACGAGTTTAGTTACGATGGATTATGATAGGATGCGCAAATTTATCTATTTCCGCCCGGTTTTGAATACCTTAATAATGCTTCCAGAAAATAATAATCCGCATAAACCAGGGGAACATCTATCTCTACTCCGTGGGGAATACTGCCGACACTGTGATTCAGGATAAAATATCTATTCTTTCCCTCTTGTGCAAGATATCTGGACGAAGCCAGGGAGCTGAGGATTGTAGTAGCTGCTTCAAAATATTGATCCTTGTTTATATCAGAATACTTGCTTAACTCAAACAGGGCTGAACAGGTGATCGCTGCTGCTGATGCATCCCGTGGAATTTCATCAAACATGGTCGGATCATAATCCCACTGGGGAGTGAGCCCGGGATCCACCACATTATAATCCCAGTATGGCACCATATCTTCAGGCAAATTTGGGTGGTTTATCATATAATCTGCAATATTTTTGGCAAATTTGAGATATTGGATATCATGGGTGTAGCGATAACAGGTCACAAAGCCATACAAACCCCATGCCTGACCTCTTGCCCAGGATGATTCATCAACAAAGCCCTGACATGTGGCCTTATCCAGCACTTCTCCTGTAATGGTATCATAATCTACAACATGGAATGAAGAATAGTCATCCCGGTAATGATTCTTCATGGTTGTCCTGGCATGTTGGATGGCAATATTCTCATACCGTTTGTCGCCGCTTAGCCTGCTTGCTTCGAATAATAATTCCAGATTCATCATGTTATCAATGATAACCGGGAAGTACCAAACTGTTGAGCCATCCCAGGCTTCCCTGTAGTCCCACGATTCCAAACTTTTTGCTGCAGGGTTATACCGTTGAATAAGAGATTCTGCAGTCCGGATCAACACTTTCTTATATGCTTCATTCCCTGTGAGCCTTAATCCATTTCCATAGCTGCAATTTATCATGAACCCCACATCATGATTCCCGCTCCAATACTGTATGGTATCCAGAGCCTCTGTCCATTTAATGGCCTCCTCCTTCCAGTGATCATCACCGGATAATTCGTAGATATACCATAGACTGCCTGCAAAAAAACCGCTTGTCCATCCATATATACTTGTCGTTACCAATTCCCCGTTCTCATTAATCCTTCGTGGTACTTTTGAAAGGTCATTGGAAGCACTCAGCGTATTTGAATACTGGTCCAGAATAAATTGCATTTCATCAGGAGTTAAGATTGTCTTCTCCTTATTGCATCCCTGACCCAGGATT
>Ga0164315_10002759_pt1 | contig 13527 bp, 8 predicted proteins | sample GuaBasSedimGuay6_FD_113737 | JGI IMG/M metagenome (GOLD analysis project Ga0164315, IMG submission 113737) | Subseafloor sediment microbial communities from Guaymas Basin, Gulf of California, Mexico - Guay6, Core 4569-2, 0-3 cm | ecosystem: Environmental > Aquatic > Marine > Hydrothermal vents >... | reverse complement strand
GGAAACATCAGTGAGATGAACCGCCCCAGCCGGAACCCGTTCTGGAATTTAAAGGCATTTATCGGCGCATCAGTGAGCGGCAGACATGGTTTCCATGTCAATGACGAGCACTACCAGCGCAATACACCCATGGAAATAGATGCATCTTCCTTTGTGGGGTTTTTTATTCGCCTCTCATTGATTCGCAAGGGGCAAATAGGTCTGCCTCGCAGCGAGTTGTTCATCTATGCCGACGATATTATTTATGTACTGGAAACACGTAAGACCGGGTTCAGGCACTGGTTTGTGCCGACGATCACCTTCAGTCATGATTGCCAGACACTGGTAAATCAGCAGGATGTTTACCACCCGTTGTGGAAGGTCTATTACCTGTTCAGAAATCGTCTGGAAATGTATAGGATCGCGTCCGGTTTATTTTACCCCCTGATTTTAGCGATAAAAATCCCCGTGTTTCTTTTTAAGGTAAGATTTTATGCGAAGCGGGAAAGGCGAAAGTTTTTGTCCATCACCATGACTGCAGTTTGGGATGGCGTGTGGCGTGATTATTCGAAAACGCACAAACAGGTTGTTGAACTCAGTGAGTTGAAGCCTTAGCTCCGTACTGCTCTATCCTCGGCTACCACAACAGCTATGAGGACCTGCTTTTATGTTGAAGATCCAGCAGCGTAGAGCGGGCGTAAATCATGTAGAACACCAATGGAGGAATCACATAGATCAGGGCTCGATTCACCTGTGTGTAGTCCACCGCGAAGATGTAACGGTTGGTGAAATAGTAAACGAAAAAGATGAATAACAGGGCAAGCAGTACCGACCTCAATGCCAACGAGGGCGTTCTGAAAACAGTTCCATTGGCCACTCTGAGCAAGCCAAGAAAAATAAACAGGTACCACAGTAAGTTCCAGTTGATCATCAGCAGGGTGGTATCGATTATTGCGTGATGGACCGGGTGGTATGACAGCTCATAATACCCTATGTAGGGAACAGTGATTCCGTCTGTGGATAAAGCGATCCGGCCCAGATTGGGTATTGAGAAATCAACACCAAACACCGCTATATAAACAATGCAGAGCACGAGCGCCGTGAGCAAGGTGATGCCCGATGTTTTGCCAAACTTTATGATAGATGACAGAAACACTGCGACGATAATCCCCCCCATGATTAGCCCGGGGATTTTGAGTTGTGTACACAACAGGGCCAGCAATAGAGATAACACAGCATAGGGCCATTGGCGATGTTCCCCCCATTCATGCAGTGCAAAAACCGCACAGCCAAATGTGGCTGCCACCCAGGTATCGGCATAGCCTGCTAGCACGGTTTGAACATTGATATAGGGCAGGTTCAACAATGCATAGCAGCCAAGTGTGGCCAGCGGCATCGATGCCCCGGCGAGCCTTAGATGGCCGTACAGGGCGAGCCCGAGAGCCAGGATAACCAACAGCCAGGGGAGGTAGATCAGGGTATGGTCACTCGTTCCGGTCGCAAGCATGCTCCACAGTTGAATCAGGGGGACAGTGGCCGGATACTTCCATGAATCGCGAGCTCCCATGGTATAAGCGGTGGTGTCCTCTGCTTGCTGTAGCCACTCCCCGGGACTCACGAAAGGAGTGAATTCACCACTGTGGAACCAAACGATAGCTTTGGGGGACCAGTTCATCCAGGCATCCCACGAAAATAACGGCCTCAGGGTGATTTCCTGCACTAGAGTCGTATAGCGACAGGAAATTAATAGTATGAAAAAAGTAGTGACAACAATCTGCCATTTTTCCAGAGGCGGCGTCTTTGCAACCACAATTTTGGTAGTCGATTGGCCGCGAATTGCAAAAAATCCGATAACGCACATACCCAGTAACGTAAGTGCCGTGGCCCAGAACCATAGCGGTAAGCCAATAAACTCCCAGACACCAAGTGTCAGGGCGGTGAGGGATATGCCCAGCAGGTAACCCTGCCCGATAATGACGAACAGATTGTGACGCCCGGATTTACTTAATAGCCAGTAACACCAGATACTGCCAAGAATCCAGGGTAGAAACAGTGAAGTGAGCAGTCCGAGCGCCGAAAACGATCCATTCATTCGGCTTTGCCTCTTCCTACCTGATAAAGCCTGCCGACAGGATGCTCGTCGACGATTTCAACCTCTAAGCGACCACGCTCGCCCCAGGTCATAAGATTTTCTGATGATTGGAAGGTCAAACTATTTATGCTTCCGAGAACCAGGATGTAGTCGCCATCGCGGATATGTTTGCGTGGCGGCAGACTGCCATAATTGTAGATGTTATATGGCAGTAGATGAAACTGTGTTCTCAGCCTGCGGTAATTATGTCTCTCTCCCTTGTCGTCGTGCAGAAGAAAAATTCTGGCCTCCGGGCCCGGCAGCACCTCGGATTTGAGATGTTGCGCATACTGATACAGATCAGCGTCCAGGTCGGCGAGATGCCTTTCGTGTTGGGGCTTTCCCTGAAACAGAAACTTTGTCTCGGTGAGCTGTGTGGAGAGTCTGTGTTGCCATAACAAATCCAGCACGATCCAGGGTATAAATATCACAGCCAGATAACCAATGGGATTGTGGGCTTTCTTAAACAGGGAAACCATGCCCAGCGCGAGGAGTGCCAGGCCCGCCCAGGCGGCTATCGCTACGGAAGGGGATAAAATCGCGTTTCCGGGAACCCCCCGCAGATGATTAATCGAGGCCTGGTCCCAGGCTTCAAACATTGTCCAGTCGGACCAGATAGCCGCCAATAGCGTGGCGGGCGAGTAGGGCAGGATTCTCAGGCTGGAGATGACCAGGGCCTCATCGCGCAGGTCCCCGTAAACATCAAACCCTATCTCGGTAATGGTTCCTATCCAATTCTCGTCATTGCCCAAACATGTTGTAGTGACTTCGTTGCCACTCTGATGGAGTCGTGCGCGTGAAATCTCCTCGGAATTTTCGGCAGTTTTCCAGATCAGATAAACTATTGCGCCCGGGTGAAGGTTGTTTATGGTGTATTCCACAAAGGGATAGTCACTTGCCTGCAGACTGGTATTACGTGTGACAATGGCGCGGCTGTCCTGTGAAAGCCCGGCCAAATGGAGGGTTTTATCACGGCCTGTTCCTCCGGTACCCAGCCGTATGGTCAGGTCGTCGCCGGGTATTGTCCTGGGCTGGATATTATCGCTGCCGGCCGCTGCGCGATAAGCTGCCAACTCGGGGGAGAAGGTGAGATAAGCGGCTGTCAGGAAGATGGCGCTGGCGGCTAATGCAAGGAGCGCCCTGGCAAGCGCCCATACGAATTCTACATTGCCGATTGGTGCCGATTGCGTGCCGGGCACTGCACCCATCAGGGAGTCAGTTGTCCTGCACTGAGCATGTCGTTGGTGATGTTCAATGCCGCCTCACGAATGGTGGGCCACCCCTCCAGCGCTACTGCAAATTCACCCATAACCGTTTTGACCCTCATCAGCAGTTCTTCTTCAGTCAACTGCGCGGGTACGCCGGGTATGTCCAGTACATCGGCGGGCGTCTGCAGGGCGCCGGACACCTCATCCACAGCGTGTTGCAGGTACCCCTCCCAGTCCCGTGAGCCCAGTGCCGGGGCTCGCTGTAGCTGTTGGCTCAATTGTTGCAATTGGTCGGCACGCTGTAGGGCCAATTCAGCGCGGAAGGTGGCCAGCAGGCTGGCGGGGTCGCGTTCGCTGAGATCCCGAAGTCCTGCGGCCAGTTTTTGCAAGCGGGTTGCAGGGGAGGCGCCCGGCTCGAAATCGGCGCGGTCGGCCAGGTAGCGGGCGCACAGCGCCAGCCCGGCTTGCGCTGCGACCGGCTCACGGGTGGTGCTGTCACCGCCGCGCTGTTCCAGCGGCAGATGCGGTATGCACCAGTTGTAATCCAGTACGGCGGCATCGGGATGTATGCACACAATCAGGCTGGCGAACAGGTAATCCTCGCCGCGAAATGCCGGGAAGTAGGGTGGTAGCAACTGGGAATTATCCAGCCCCGTCGCCTGGGACATCACTGCCATCTTGCTGATATTGGCGCGGTTGCGACCAAGCCAGTAGTAACGGTTTTCCATCGCCCCGGACAGCCCACCCGGCGCCGCCAGCACCCGCTCGATGGACTCCGGTCCCAGATGGGAAAACCAGTTGCTACCGGCGGTGCCCGGGTCACCCCAGGAACCACACTGAGTCACTAAAATGGGGGAATTTGCCTGCAGGGTATTCAGCATTGTGGCATTGGCGTTGTGCAATGTGGCCTGGTCTATACCGCCTTCATCCAGCTGTGCAATGGCCTGTGACAGGTTCATACCAAGGCACCAGGCGTGACCACGCAGTGGGTCCGTGTCACTGAATCGGGCATTCTGAAACAACTCCTGCTCGGAGGTGTAACAGGCCAGTTCCCGGTTTGAGCCTCCGCCGAAGGTGATGCCCTTGTCCTGGTTGGGTGGCAGCACGCTGGCGCACAGTACATCGTCATCCAGCACGATGCAGCGGTAGCCCACCGACAACAGCAGGCACAGAGTGCGCGCCAGGCCATAGCTCTGGTGTTGCGCCCAGCGCTCGCGGTCGATGAGGAAACGGATGGCCTCTGCATGTTCAGGCCTGGCGGCGATCAGTTGCAGCAGTAGACTGTGTTGTTCCGCCGCGCCGACATAGCGCATGTTTTTGGCGCTGCGCAGATTGAATTTCGTCACCAACTCGCGGTTTTGCTCACCATTGACGGGATTGCGGGAATCATCCACCAGTAAAATTTCGTCGTGGCGACTCAGGTTGCCCGCTTGCAGCATGGAGTCGAGCAAGCGTTCAACGGCGGTGGGGCGGTCGCAGGTAATAATGCAGATACGGGTCGGGGCCAGCTCTGCTGCGGGGAGGGGATCAGGACTGAGCCGCTCGCAGATACTTTGCGCATCGAGCATGAGGCCGGCGTCCTTGACCATGGTTAGCACTGTGGTCACATTCTCCAATTGACCCTGCAGTTGGGGAATGGTGTTGATCAGTGTCTGGGCGTGCTCTTGCAGGGTTTTAAAGGCGTCGCAATAAGTGAGCGCCGTGGCCACTTCCGGACTTATAGTCATCTGCTTGCCGTTGTCCCGGTTCAGCAGCAGCACACCGCCGTTGCCCAAATCCACCTGCTCGCAGTTGGTGAAGGCGATCAGCGCATTGTCAGCCGGGGTTGCCTCCGGGGCAGGTGTCGCGGCCGGGCCGGTCTGGAAGGAGTAGGAAATATTGACGTCTTCCGCCATGGGTGCTCTTCGAGTGGTTGCATGAGAGAGTTATTTTATGGCGAGGGGGTGGGGGTGTAAACTGCTCATATGGACGGATATGGCGTGGCCTTGGGGTAATTCGCAGTCTCCCGGGTGTTTAAACGCTCACGCCACTGGTCATTTCTATTGCAGTTTCAATGGCCCGATAGAGACTATTCGGGTTAGCGCTACCAGCGCCCGCCAGGTCCAGCGCGGTGCCGTGGTCCACCGAGGTGCGGATGATAGGCAGGCCCAGGGTGATATTGATGGCCTGGCCGAAGCCGGCGTATTTCAGGACGGGCAGCCCCTGGTCGTGGTACATGGCGAATACAGCGTCGCAGTCATCGAGGATCTTGGGGTTGAAGGCGGTGTCGGCGGGCAGCGGCCCCAGTAAATCCATGCCTGCAGACCGCAGCTGCGCCAGAGTGGGGATAATGGTGTCGATTTCTTCCCGACCCATATGGCCAGCCTCTCCGGCGTGGGGGTTGAGGCCCAGTACGGCGATTCTGGGGGCGGCGATGCCGAATTTGCCGTGCAGGTCTTTGTGCAGGATATGCAGGGTTTGTTGCAGTAATTCCGGTGTGATCGCGGCTGGCACGTCCTTCAGTGGCAAATGGGTGGTGGCCAGGGCTACCCGCAGGTTCTGCGTGGCCAGCATCATTACCACTTTGGGCGTACCGGTGGCCTCCGCCAGAAACTCGGTGTGTCCGCTAAAGGGAATGCCCGCATCGTTGATCACGGATTTCTGTACCGGGGCGGTCACCATGGCGTGACAGGTGCCGGCCAGGCAGCTGTCCACCGCCCTTTGCAGTGTCGCCAACACATAGGGCGCATTCGCCGGGTCCGGCTTGCCGGGAACGGCGGGGGTGGCGAGTTTTACTGGCGCTATTTTCAGGATGCCGGGTTGGTGTGTTGTGGGGGGGCTTGTCGGGTCCATCGTCTGGAGTTTGATGGACAGGCCCAGTAGCCTGGCGCGCTGCTGTAGCAGTTCGGGTTCGGCGATTGCGACCAGCTCTGCATCCCATTGTTGTTGGGCCGCCATCAGGACTATGTCCGGGCCTATGCTGGCGGGCTCTCCCGGGGTGATGGCTATTCTTGGGGTGGGCATTGGGGGGTGGGTAGCGCTCTTCTATGATTGAGTAGGGGTTGCAGGGGAAAGGGTGCGCGTTGCGCACCCTACGGGGTTGGCTCTCCGTTTACTTGATATCGACGAAGGCTTCATCGCGAATCTGCTGCAGCCAAGCATCCAGTTCTTCCTGGTACTTGCGATTGTGCAGGTAGTCCATGGCCTTGGCACGGGAGGCCTCATTGGTCATGTCGCTCTTCCTGCGCCCCTGCACCTGCAGGATATGCCAACCGTACTGGGTGCGTATCGGCTCAGAAATCTGGTCGATTGCTGTGTTGTTCATGACTTTTTCGAATTCCGGCACCATCTGGCCGGGGCTGGTCCAGCCCAACTCGCCACCTTCCTGTGCAGAGCCGATGTCCTCCGAGTATTCCCGGGCCAGTTCAGCAAAATCCTCGCCGGATTCCGCGCGGACTCGCAGCTCTACCACCAGTGCCCCGGCCTGCTCGTCAGTCATGATCTCCGAGGGTTTTATCAGGATGTGGCGCACTTCGGTCTGGGCCACCATATCTTCAGCCCCGCGTTTTTCTGCCATGTAAATCAGATGAAAGCCGTTATCTGAGTGAATGGGGTCGGCAGTTTCTCCTACTGCCAGGCCTGGCGCCACGTCACTGAACAACGAGGGCAGGTCGTCCAGCTTGCGCCAGCCCAGATCGCCACCAGTGAAGGTGTACTGCCCGGCGCTGGAACTGATGGCCTGATTGTAGGGCTCGCCGGCGTGAATGCGTTTTACCATGTTGTTCACGTAGGTCTGTGCGGAGGCGATTTCCGCGTCACTGGCGTCCGGCGAGACAGCCAGCAGAGCGTGTATGATGTGGTATTCCGGTTGCGTCAGTTTCTGGCCTTCTTCATTGGCGAGGAAGTTGTCCACTTCCTGCTCACTGATCTGGACGCGCCGGTTGACGTTGCCCCCCTGCACCCCCTGAATAATCATTTCCCGGCGCACTTGCTCACGCATTCCGGCGTAGGATTGGCCTTGTTGCTCCAGTGCCATGCGGAACTGGTCCATGGTCATGCGGTTCTGGCTGGCGATGCGCTCTATGGCGGCATTGAGTTGGGCGTCTGAAATACGCACGCCCACCCGCCGGCCTAGCTGTAGCTGTATGCTTTCCAGAATCAACCGATCCAGGGTTTCCCGGATCAGGGTGTCTTCCGGGGGTAGTTTGACACCCCTGGCCTGGAGGTTTTCTGTCATGCCGGCGACTCGATCGCGCAGCTCGCTGGCCATGATGATGTCGTCATCGACAATGGCTGCCACCTGGTCTATCACTTCAGTCGCGGCGCGCAGCACCGGTGTGATGACAGTGGCAGTCGCCAGGCTCGCCACTAACAGCAATGTCCTAATATTCACGTTCTTTATAACCTCGGATCATATCCTCCATTATGTTGGTAATGCGGTTGCCGAAGCCTCCCATACCCTTGAGGACAATTTGTATTTGTGTGGAGTGTTCCCGTTCCAGGTCCGGATTGTTAAAGTCAGGGACCGAGCCCGATACGTTGTCGTAATAGCGCATATGTAACAATCGCACGGTCCAACAGCAGGTATCGTATTCTATCCCCGCCATATCTTCCACGCTGGTATTGGCTTCCGTGCTGTAGTTCATGGAGGCAAAAATACGCCAGTTGTTGTTCAGAGGGAAGTAACCGGAAATATTGGCTTCCTCGGTTACCAGTTGTGTGTTGATCGTGGTCAGGGGGCGGCGGTAGGAGTAGCCGATATTGAATATGGTGCCCCTGTCTGTCGTGTACGCGGTCTGGATGTGGCCGGAGTTCATGTTGCTGCTGTAGGGGTCCCACACCAGGTTGGAACGCATGTTCAGGTGCTTATTGGGGGTGAAGGTAACTTCGGTTGCTATTTCGGAGCCCGATTCATCCAGGGGTGGTTCAAAAGGTAGCAGTCGCACTTTGCGGTCCCGGAAGTAAAAAATCTGGCCGACACTGGCGCTGAATAATTTGCGCCCATTCTCTGCGTCGATAAAACGGCTGGTCAGGCCCACCGAGACCTGGTTGGCATCGTCCAGCCGGTCACGGCCGGAGAAGCGGGTTTCGCGAAACAGCTGACTGTAGTTGAAGGTCAGCTCGGCACTGTCGAAGTCCGGTTGGTCGGTCTGCTTATCGTATTCGCTGTACAGATAGTACAGGTGTGGCTCCAGGGTCTGTATCAGGTTATTACCGGCGAAGCTGAGGGATTGTTCAAACACCAGGCCGCCGTCCACGCTGAGCAGGGCGGAACCGGCGGCGGGGCTGCTGTCGGTAAAGAACCGGCTGCTGTTCAGGTCATATTCCAGCTGGCGGTATTTTACCGTGGGGGTGAGGAAGCCATAGGGCCACAGCATGGGATAGGTGAGGCCGGCCTCAGCGTAAACGCGCTGGCCGGTGACCCGGTCTTCATCGCTGTCGAAATTTGAATACTGGCCCGCGAATACGGGCTCCAGTTCAAAGGGGGTGCCGCGGCTCCGGTACCGCCCGGTGAACTGTGGCAGTTTCTTGTAATCGTCGTTGATGTCGTCGGCCAGGGATTGGAATTGTTGCGCATTGACGTTCAACAGCCAGCTGTCCCCCAGGTAATCCATGGAAGCCAGCTGCAGCAGGCTGGTGCGACGCTGCGCATCGAGGCTGGAGGTTTCCAGGTCCTTCATGTAGTCAACGTCGCTGGCTTTACTGTAGTCCACCCGGGAGCGCCAGCGCTGCTGGAACAGGGCGTTTTGCTTTACTATGCCCAGCCAACGGTCGTCGCTACGCTGTGCGGGAGTTTCATCTTTATATTTGTCGTCTTTCGACATGTAAGCACCGCCCACGGTCCAGTGGCCGACGAGCGGATTCAGGTAGCGCAATTTCAGCTCGTGGTTAAGGCCGCGCTCCTCGATATAACGTGGGGCGTATATCGCGTCGTAATTGGGTGCCAGATTGAAATATATGGGCGCGGCGATGTCCAGGCCGCCGGTACTGTCGTTGCCAAAATCCGGCCACAAAAAGCCGGTGCGGCGCCGGTCATCCAGGGGAAATCGTAGCCAGGGCGTGTAGAAGACGGGCACATTGCCGACATGGATACGTGCCCCACGGGCAGTGCCTATCCCCTCTTCCAGATCCAGTTCCATTGTTTCGGCCCGTATGGACCAGTCATTCTCTCCGGGGGCGCAATAGGTGAAGCTGCCGTTGTGAACGTGGATCAGGCCCTCGGTGTCGCGCTGCAGCATGTCAGCACTGCCGCGCATGTGTTCCTCGTGGAAGACGAACTGCCCCACATTTACTGTCGCCTCTTCGGTTTTGGAGTAGATTTTCGCACTCTCGCCCTGCAGCAGCAGGCCCGGCTCGCGCAGGATAACGTTGCCGGTAAGGGTGGCGGATTCCTGTTCCCGGTCGATTATGGCTTTATTCGCACTCAGGCGGCGATACCCCTGCACGGCCTTCACTCCCCCGGTCAGGATGACTTCCTTTTCACGCATTTCCGTGTTGTCGGCATCGGCCTCGATACGGGCCTCTTCCGGGGATTCGGTAGTCTTCACATCGGCCAGGGGATCAATATAGCGCCCTGCACAGTTAATGCACTGGTGGTCTTGCAGCGCCGTGGGCAGGGAGTCGATGGGCGCCCAGTCCAGGATACGGGCATCTTCGGCGGGGGTGTCGGTGGCCGGTGCCGGAGCGTTAGCGGCGGAATCCACCAAAGAACAATCCTCGATGTCACTTTTGCCATTGACGGCACAGTCTTCGGGGTTGTTATCTTGTGCCCACAGGGAAACAGGCAGCATCAGCCCGATCACGATGGCGGCCGAGCGCGCAGATGTGCGTGCTAGGCGGATGAGAGGTCTGGCACAGTTACATGTCATTGATGTCAGAGCTTGTTTGCGGGACAAATGTGGATTCTAAAGCATCCCCTCGCCCTTGTCCGTCAAATTTTAAGTCAGGAGAACATAGTGTACCCTGTTACTCGTACTGTAACATTCAGAGCCACCCAATTCGCTCGCCAAACGTTACAATATGAGTAACAAGGTACACTAATGTCGCCCTGTCCCGTTCCCACTGACCTTTTACCCTGGGCACTGTCCTGTTTGGGGGCAGTCATCAATGAGCATACCCCGGCGCTGACAGTGGTGGCCGGGGATGCCAGTAATCGCCGTTATTTCCGCTTGATTCTGGCCGGGCAAAGCTATGTGGTGGCGGAGGCTCCGCCGGCAACAGAGAAAAATGAGGCTTTTCTGGCGGTGCGTGAGGTGCTGGCCGGAGCGGGAGTGAAGGTGCCCGCGCTCTATGGGGCAGATATTGAGCGGGGCTATCTGTTGCTGGAGGATCTGGGGGATCGGTTACTGTTGCCCGAACTCAGGGTCGGGTCCGCAGAGCGCGCCTACCGCCCGGCCTTTGCGGTGTTGCGGCAGATAGCCGCTGTGGATACTGCTGGTTTGAATATCCCCGCATACGACCAGGCCCTGTTGGGCGAAGAATTGAGCCGCTTTCCAGCCTGGTTTGTGGAGGCCTTGCTGGGCTATTCCCCGAATGGTGAAGAGCGGGACTTGTTGCATCGTTTTTACGCGAAAATGATCGCTAGCGCCCTGGAACAGCCGCGTGTGCTGGTGCACCGGGATTTTCACAGCCGTAACCTGATGCCGCAAGAGGGTGAGCGACTGGCGGTGATTGATTTTCAGGATGCGGTGGTGGGCCCGGTCACCTACGACCTGGTATCCCTGCTGCGCGATTGCTATATCCAGTGGCCGGCAGAGCAGGTCTGTGACTGGGCACTGGCGCAACGGGATGCCCTGCATGCACAGGGCCTGCTGCAGGCGGTGGATAATGCGCGGTTCCTGCGTTGGTTCGACTGGATGGGCCTGCAGCGGCATATCAAGGTGCTGGGTACCTTTGCCCGGCTGTACCTGCGCGACGGCAAATCCGCTTACCTGGAGGATCTCCCATTGGTGATTCATTACGTGCGGGAGATCCTGAATAAGTATGCCGGTGAGGAACCGGTATTTGACGAATTCAACAGCTGGTTTACCGGCCGGATTTCACCCCTGATCGCGCGGCGGGACTGGAGTAAAAAAGTATGAAGGCCATGATACTGGCAGCGGGGGTGGGCGAACGGATGCGGCCGCTGACCGACCATACGCCAAAACCCCTGCTGCGCGTGGGCGATATCCCTCTTATCGAGCACCATATCCGGCATCTGGGGCAGGCCGGTTTCACCGAACTGGTCATCAATGTATCGCACCTCGCGCAGCAGATAATCGACCACTGTGGGGATGGCCGTCGCTGGGGCGTATCCATCGCCTATTCATCCGAGGAACAGCCTCTGGAAACCGCGGGAGGAATTCTCAATGCCATGGCACTACTGGGTGATGAGGCGTTCCTGGTGGTGAACGGGGATATCTGGATCGACTATCCCTTCATCAAACTGGCGGGGCGCCATCCCCGATCAACAGCGAGCGCTCACCTGGTGATGGTGGGCAACCCGCCACAGCACCCGCAGGGCGATTTCTGGCTGGACACAGACGGCTGGGTGCGAGAACTGAGGCCCGGCGCGACCGGGCTGACCTACGCCGGTGTGGGAGTCTACACCCCGGCATTTTTTGCCGGCATGCAGTCAGGTAAAATGCCGCTGCGGCCATTATTGGATGCGGCGATAGCAGGCGGCTGGCTGAGTGGTGAATACCACGCCGGGCGGTGGCAGGATGTAGGCACACCGGAGCGCCTGCAAGCGCTGGACGCTATGGTGAGTGCAGGATTGGCAAACCCGACATATGTTTGATTGGCCATCCAGCCATCCAGCCATCCAGCCAGCGAGGCGCATAATTGCCGCTCGCCGACACCAGCCTGAGCGAACCGGGCCACCCTATTCATTAATGCCGCCTGCGTATCACAGAGCATCACAGAGCAAGTTGCCAATACAAGCCCGACATGTACAATAGGCATCCCCAATTCCTGGAGAACGCTGTGCAAACAGCAATGCGTAACAGCATTGACCTGCTGTCGATGCGTGAGGTCACCTGCTGGCGATGGTAGCCAGGGCATAGCCACGACCTGATTACGCACATTTATTCTCCGAGGATACCCCATGAAACCGCAGGACTTTGCTGCGCTGGCAGCACAAAATTACAACCGTATACCCGTTAGCCTGGAAGTGCTGGCTGACCTGGAAACCCCTATCAGCGCCTATAGAAAGCTGGCTGAAGGGCCTTACTCCTATTTTTTTGAATCCATTCAGGGCGGCGAAAAGTGGGGCCGTTATTCCATTATCGGTCTGCCGTGTCGCACCCTGCTCAAGGTCTTTGGCCACCGCGCCGAAGTCTGGGTGGATGGAGAACTGACCGAAAGCGAAGAGGTGCAGGACCCGCTGGCCTACACTGAAGCTTTCCAGCATCGTTATCGCACTGCTCCCAGGGACGATCTGCCCGTTTTTCACGGTGGCCTGGTTGGTTACTTTGGTTACGACACCGTGCGCTATGTAGAACCGCGACTGGAATCCGGCACGCCGCCGGATCGTCTGGGCACCCCGGATATATTGCTGATGGTGTCCGAGGAAGTGTTGGTATTCGACAACCTGGCGGGCACCATCCGCCTGGTTGTCAATGCGGACCCTGCTGCCGAGTCAGCGCTGGAACAAGCACAGCAGCGCCTGCAGGAGTTGGTGGCACGTTTGCCGCTGCCCATGGCGCCTCTACCGGAAGTCGTGCTGGATGCGGCCGATAACGATGAACTGGAACAGCAGGCCGAGTCTGACTTTACCCAGGAAATGTACGAGGCCAGTGTCGACAAGGTCAAGGAATATGTACTGGCCGGGGATGTGATGCAGGTTGTGCCGTCCCAGCGTATGAGTATTGCCTTTACCGCACCGCCCCTGAATCTGTACCGCGCCCTGCGTAATCTCAATCCTTCGCCTTACATGTACTACCTGGATCTGGAGGATTTTCACATCGTGGGCTCCTCCCCGGAAATACTGGCCCGCCTGGAAAAGGGCCTGGTTACTGTGCGTCCCATCGCCGGCACCCGGCGTCGGGGTCGCACTGAGGAAGAGGACGAAGCCATGGAGGCGGAATTGCTGGCCGATCCCAAGGAGATCGCCGAGCACCTGATGTTAATCGATCTGGGTCGCAACGATGTGGGCCGTATCGCCGAGATCGGCTCGGTGGAGCTCACCGCTAAAATGGAGGTGGAGCGCTACTCCCACGTGATGCATATTGTGTCCAACGTCACCGGCGT
>Ga0164315_10002758_pt1 | contig 13527 bp, 13 predicted proteins | sample GuaBasSedimGuay6_FD_113737 | JGI IMG/M metagenome (GOLD analysis project Ga0164315, IMG submission 113737) | Subseafloor sediment microbial communities from Guaymas Basin, Gulf of California, Mexico - Guay6, Core 4569-2, 0-3 cm | ecosystem: Environmental > Aquatic > Marine > Hydrothermal vents... | reverse complement strand
GCAGAGCTACCGTATTTTTCAAAAAGCTCTTTTTTAATCTCAGTTGTTACGTACATACGATCTATTTCTTTAACTCAAAATTTTGGGCTGCAAAAATATAAATATTTACTGAATTACACAACAAATTTATAAATTATTTTTTTTTACCTTGTCCATTGCTCTTTCAGCTAGCGCTGTGATGGTTAGGGCTGGGTTTACACCAGGATTTGCTGAGATTGCAGAGCCATCAATTACCATCATATTTTTATAACCATAAACATTATGATTACTGTCAATTACTCCCTCTGATATATCTTTACCCATTACTGAGCCACCAAGGATATGTGCCGTAGATGGAATATTTAACAAAGTTTCGGTTAAAAGCACAAATGATTTACCGTTAATAAGACTGGCGTATTCATCGGCAAGTTTATTGGCCAACGGAATACTGGCCACTGGTTTTTCACCAGTGGTGACACTCGATTTCATCCCAAATAATCCTCGCCTAAAGCGTAAAGTACTGTCAAGATGTTGCATAAACAGCAAAACTATCGATTGCTTTGAAAAGTCTCTTACAGTGTATGATTTGAAATATTTTACAGGTTCTTTGAATATTTTACCAAGCATTTCGCCAATTCGGCTAAAAAATCCACCCTCCGAAACTGTTGGTATCATTCCTATTCGCCAAAATCCAGAACCTCTTCCATATCTTACCGGTTCAAGATGTGAATTTTTATCTGCATGATAAATTGAACCAATCGCAATACCCTGAGTCAGATCTTTATCCTTGTCGGTTGTAACACTAAATATCAAACTTTCGTTGTTGGTGCGAATATCATCACCTACTTTATCACTTAAGTTTGGAAGTGATTTTTGCTTCAACTTCAAGAGTAATTTTACAGTTCCCAGTACACCTCCTGAAAAAACAACATTTTTTGTAGTAAACTGACTTCGTTTTTTCAGGAACGAGGTTGCACTCTGATATGTAATATTGTAACCATCAGAGCCATCATTATTACCAATAGGATTTACATCCACAACTTCTTTTTCAGCAATAATTTCAACCCCAAGTTTTTGAGCCAGGTAAAGATAGTTTTTGTCAAGTGTATTCTTAGCATTATGAGGACAACCGGTCATACAAGCACCACAGTTGTTACAGCCACTACGTTCAGGTCCTTCCCCATTAAAGTATGGGTCTGCAACAGTTTTTTCTGGTTCTCCAAAAAATACAGCAACCTTAGTAGGCATAAAATGTTCAGATCTGTTTTGTTTCTCAGCAAGTTGACTTAAAACCTTGTCACCTAATTCAATGTATGGATTGTCATCAGCACCCAGCATTTTCCAGGCAGTCTCATAATAAGGACTTAATTCTGTTTCCCACTTATCTAGATTTGCCCAGGAACCGGTTTTGTAAAATGCAGGTTTAGGCTTAGGTAAAGTGTTGGCATAAACCAATGATCCTCCTCCTACTCCAACTCCTGAAATAATGCCAATATGATTGAAGAATGTCATCTTCATAATTCCATACAAACGCAAGGATGGAAGCCAAAGCCATCTTTTTAAATTCCAGTTAGTTTTAGGGAAATCTTTATTTGTATACCATTTTCCTTTTTCGATTACTAAAACTTTATATCCCTTCTGAGCTAATCTTAATGCAGAAACAGAACCACCAAAACCACTACCGATAATGATATAATCGTAATCTGTTTGAACCCCCGTTGGTGAAGTTTTAATATCCATGCTTTTTTTTAAGTATAGTAAACAGTTGATTCTGCATTAAATTCCCTGATGTTAATAAACATCTCTTTTTCTTTTAAACAACAAATAAAGGTTAGCAGATGAATATATTATCAATGCAAAACCTATTAAATATATTAATGAGCCCAGACTATCCTCATTGAAATGAAGTGACATATATCCAAAAACCATCATAACTAAACCAATTAATGTATAGAATGCCAGAAAAGATTTATTCTCTTTTTCAATCAAGCCACTTGTAAGATAAAACAGGCCATAAATAAATGACCAAAAGGCAAATACTGTTAGGAAAAAGCCTTCATCGCTTGCTGAGTAGGTGAATATAATTACGCCTGAGAATCCATCAAGAAATAACTCCATTAGGAGTTTCTGATTCATAGGTTTATCAAAATAAATGAATATGTGTAAGACAGTGAGAAGGGCAGCAATAACTAGGCTTATGCCAAACATTGTTGAGTATCCATCCATAGTATTGTTAAGTACTATGGCAGCCAAACCACTTAAAAGTAATACAAATGAACGTGCTTTTCGTAATGATAATTCCATGATTTAATTAAATTAATTTCTATGGCAAAAATATAAAAATCAGAAAGACCATTTAAGATCGATGAAATACATTTGACCAAATTCACCAAACTCTGTTAAAGTATCGCCGAGAAACAACTGACCCACAAGCATTAAACTTATATTATCATTTAAACTAAAAGTAGCCGTGGGACCAATGTATGATGATTTATCGAAGGGGTTAAGCATTCCTGATAGACTAACATTAATAAGAGGTGTGGCAGGATAAGAAAACTGAGCAAAAAGATCTAATCGTGAAGGTGTTAGGTTTTTTACATTTAGGCTGCTGGAAAATAAGGTAGAAAAAGAACCTAAGCCCCCCTGACTGTCTTTGTATGCATAATCGGTAGAACCATTACTATTGTAAATAACCGACATATTTATCATTAACTGATTCTTGAAAATATAGTTAGCACTTATTGAGGCAATTACTACTCCTGAGGTATCAGCAAAATTATCGATGTCTCTAAACCAACTTGCCTCACCTGTAAATCCTGCTCCTCCAATATTTCCAGCCCAGCCTAGGCCTGCGGTAACGTCTGTTTGCATCATTCCACCAAAAAACTGAAAATCATAATTCCATTTATTGAATTTGTAAAGAGCAGCAGCTGTCAAACTTAATTTCTTTTCAAGTGTTAAGGAATCAACTAATTCTTGTCGGTAATTTAACTTTCCAGCCAACTGTATTGAAGAAAAATCACTTGTGTAATACTCTAGTAATATAGCATCACTTCCAGGACGTTCCAAATAATTAAAGTCAAAGTAGTTGAAAGCATTGAAAATATCATTTGGATTCCATACCAGATTCGTTCCCCAGTTTATTCGTTGTCGCCCAACTGTAACTTCAAATTTTTCAAGTGTCCACTTCATGTTTAAGCGGTCGAGGTTAGTGTAGAGAACATTTGAATTATCACTTGATATTTTCCAGGTAAGGTCAAGATAGCCATCGTCATAAGTGACTAATTCAGAATAATCAAAAAGTTTATTGTATTGGGCTACAAGAGGGCCAAAGGTGAAGTTGTTTCTCATACCTATATGAAATTCAAGATTATCAACTGGTGTCCACCAAACGTTAAAGCGGTTGTAGATAGTGGATTGATTTTGCCAATCGGTAAAACCAAAAGATTGGTATGTATCGCTGGGAATCCAGGTATTATTTAAATACTCCATAAATCCTGTCATCCGTAATTTGCTTTGAGCGGATACATTGATTGAGGAAACCAATGTAGCAATTGTAAGGCAAACTATAAATAATTTTCTTTTCATATTTCTCTGTTACGGATTACAAATCCTATTTCCCTTTACATTCGGATTGCACCTGCCTGCCGGCAAGGCAGGAATCCGAATGAGCGTTCTACGTTCATAGTAGTTGTCCTAGTTGCTCTTCCGGATTTGCAATCCGGAAGTTTAGGGCTGTGGATTTGTAAACCACATTAATCCCTGTCAAAATACTCATCACTTAAAATCTTGCCATCTTCAATGGTTACTATTCTACGAGCCTTATCCATTACTCTTTGATCGTGGGTAGCGAATATAAATGTGGTCTTGAATTTTTTATTCATTTGCGACATAAGTTCCAGCAATCCACTTGTGGCTTTTGAGTCTAGGTTTGCTGTTGGTTCGTCTGCCATAATAAATTCAGGTTTGGAGGCCATAGCCCTCGCCACTGCAACTCTTTGCTGCTGACCACCAGAAAGTTTAGAGGGGCGGCTTTTAATTCGGTCTCCAATACCTACTGCCTCCAGTAGTTCCTTAGTTCGTTGTTCACGCTCTTTTTTTGGTTTCCCCTGTAGTTGCATAATAAACTCAACATTTTCGCCTGCAGTAAGCACGGGTATCAGGTTGTACGACTGGAATACAAATCCAATATTATTCATCCTAAAGTCGATAAGTTTACGTGAACTTAAATTCCAAATGTCAACTCCACCTATTTTAACATCTCCTGATGTTGGCCGGTCAAGTCCTCCCAACATATTTAAAAAGGTAGTTTTTCCTGATCCAGACGGACCAACAACTGCAGTGAATTCACCTTCTTTAAAATTAATATCAATTCCGTTTACGGCTTTTACCACAACTTCGCTACTGTTGTAAATTTTTGTAAGACCTTTAATTTCTATTACGTTGTCCATCGTTTTTATGTTGTTATTTATTATTTTCTTTTTTTTTATTTATTAAGGATTGCAAATCCTTTATCCCTTTACATTCGGATTGCAAATCCGAATGAGCTAGTTAACTAAATGACCAATTACCAATCTACTCCATCCTCAATGCATCTGCCGGATCATTTTTAAGTGCTTTGTAGGCTGGGTAAATAGCCGCTATCACACCTGTAATAATTACCAAAACAGTTACGTTTATAAGCATATTAGGATCGAGTTTTGTGTAGACGAAAGCGTCATAACCAAGTTGCTCATAACCCTGAGCCCACATGCTAAGATCTATTGGGTGCGTTTCTCCATACTTTGAACTTACTGCTCCAATAATAATCCCAACTATTCCACCCGTTAGGGACAATAAAACAGACTCCAGAACAATCATTGAAAATACTTTGCCTTTGTTCATACCTATTGCCATGAGCATCCCTATTTCTTTGGTGCGTTCCATCACAACCATAAGCATAGTGTTGATAATACCAAATAGCAATGCCATTAAGATTATGATTATAAAAATGTACATATACATATTCATGGCTTCTGTGAGGTAGTTCATTTCCGGACTTAGTTCTTTCCACGATTTTATATCAAGTTCGTTTCCAGAAACTACTTTTACTTCACTAAGTACCCCGGCAAGGTTTTCATTGTCGTTAATATTTATTGCTATTTCGTGAGCTGCATTTTCTGGAAAGTCAGTTAGTTTTTGAATATCAGTAAACCTCACAAAAATATTGGACTCATCAAACATATTGTTGTTTGTGGAGTAAATACCTGCTATTCTGAAAGCCCCTGAAATAATATTATTATCCATATCCTGTATGGTAATTATTATCTTTGACCTAACTCTTACATTTAGTTTTTCAGCAAGTTTTTTACCAATCACCACTGGATTACGGGATATACCTTCAAAATACTCACCATCAATTAGTTTGCTGCTAATATTGGTGACATTCTTTTCATCTTCAGGAAAAATACCTGAAATTAAAACACCTGACGCAGTTTCTGCAGAAGCAGCCATAGACTGAATGGACATCCTTCGGCTAACGCCTGTTACATTTGGAATTTTAGATACTTTATCCTGTATTTCTTTTGCATTACTGATAAAGTTAGCAAAATCAGATGTTTGTTCAAATCCCGGATTGTGGATTTGTACATAGGACAATTCTGTTTTTATCACCTTTTGTATTCTTTGGTCGGCCATACCTTTGAAGAATGCACCAGCAAGAACCCCTGAAAATATCCCCAGTGCTACTGAGAATATAATAACCAGACTTCTGACTTTGTTCCTCCAGATATTCCGCCATGATATTGATATTAGCATTTTTTTATGTTTTATATATTAGTCATTGTAAATTTTAATGTCTTCATTCTCAACTAACACTTAACATCTAAGTGCTGATGTAAGTTGAAGCGTATGTGATTTTATTATTGGATATATTGAAATTATCATAGTGATAATAAATACCACAAGTGCTTGAATATAATAAACATCTGGTTGAATCGAGAAATACATAAAGGGCTCAATCCCCATGTCTATCATCGTTTTAGCAGCATTACCAGTTAAAGGTATTGGATTTATATAATACCAATAGGTAAGTGGTATGCTTACTAAAATCCCGGCAAGCGCTCCAATTACTCCAATGAAAAAAGTTTCAAAGAAAAGTATTGTACCCAACCTCGCTCTTTGCATTCCTATGGCAATCATAACACCAAGTTCACGTTTACGCTCACTTACCATCATCAGAATAGTACCAAGGATTCCAAAAGTAATAATTATGTAAAGTAGCGACTTCATAAACAAACCACCAGCTTTGTCGCCATCAATCATTTGCACAAGTTCAGGTTGCAATTCTTGCCACGACCTCACCATAAAAGGTGATTTAATATCTTTTTTTAGATGCTTTAAAGTGGCATGTAAATGATAATTATCTTCAACCATCAATACAATTGAACTAAGTCGATCTGGTGCTGAAAATAATTCCTGACAAGATTGTAGAGTCATGTAAATAAACTGTTTGTTTAGTTCCGGTGATGGAAATTCGAGTATTCCTGCCACGGGATAAACAGCCGCTGCCATAACCCCATGATATCCTTGTCCGTAAAGAACAATTGTGTCGCCAACACCAACCTTTAGATATTTAGCCAGTTCAATAGCAACCAGCACACCATCAGAATTTTTGTTGAAATAAGAACCTTGTTTTACCCATTTTTTTAATCCTGTTACTTTATTTTCACCTTCCGGATCAACACCAATTATAACACTTCCTTTGGTTATTTCGTTTGATGATGCCAGAGAAAAATACTCAAGCCGGGGAGTGTAATGGGTTACACCTTTTTCGCTATCAATGATAGTTCTCAAAGAATCATTGAGAACAAAGGTGTTATTAATGGTTTTGTTTTCGTGATATTCTTCAGTAAATATCTGCATATATCCAGAATAAAACTTCACAACATTGCTAATCATGGCTTCGTATGAACCATATTGCATTGATGTCATAAAGGTTGATAGCAGTACTCCAAAAAATATTGAGCCACTTGTGATTACTGTTCTCCATGGTTTTCGCCAGAGGTTCCTCCATGCTATTATTAAATTCTTCATTGTAATTCTATTCTTATTATTTTTTACGCTTTTAACGAGTCAACTACTTTTAATTTTGCCACAAAATATACTTGGTATAGCGACACCAACATGAATATTATCATTATTGTGATGGCCGGATTATAGAATATTTCCGGGTTAATGCTAAATGAGATTTTAGGTTCAAAGCCCATATTTTTATAAGTTTCAGCCATATCACCTGTAATTATAATTGGATTTTTGAACATATACCACATAATTGGATAACTAACTGCTAGTCCGGATATTATTCCAATAATTCCGATTAAAAAAGATTCAGTGAGCATCATAAATAGCAATTTACTTTTTTGAAACCCTATGGCAATCATTACACCTAATTCCCTTTTTCTTTCGTGCATCATCATCATAATAGTTGCCCAGACCCCAAAACCAATTATCATGAATAAAAGGCTTTTAATTATGGCGCTGCTTGCTTCCTTACCCTCAATCAGATTTAGTAGTTCAGGCATAAGATCCTGCCATGAATAAATAGTAATATCATCTGTCGAATAAGGTTGGAGTCTATCTATGACTTTATCAACATCTTCAGTATTTTCCACCATTATTATTTTAGCCGTAATTTTATCTTTAAGGGATGCAAAATCTTGACAATTAGCCAAATCCATATAAATAATTTGTTTACTGAGGCTGGGTAGTGGGAAGTCAAGTATTCCAGCCACTTTGTAAAGTCCCACTGCAGTTACACCATGATATCCTTGTCCAAGGAGAATTAGAGAATCGCCAACAAATAAGTTAAGATTGCTGGCCAAAACTTTACCAATCATCAAATCCTTTGACCCGCTCCTAATATATTCGCCTTCTTCAATATGCTTAGCTAATTGTGATATGGTATTTTCATCTTCCGGATTTACTCCAAAAATCATGGCAGGAAAACTCTTAGTTTCGTTTGAAGCAAGAGCAAATGTTTGTATTCTGTTAGCTGTAGAGCTAATTTTTTCGTTGCTATTAATAATATTCTCAAGTTGCTGTGGCATTTGAAAACTATTGTTTATACCCGGATTATCTTTAAAATCCGATTGCTGGATTTGGATGTATCCTGAATAAAATCTGGCCATATTGCCGATCATATTCTCAAAGGAGCCTTTTTGAACGGAGGTCATGAAAATAGCAAAGAAGACTCCAAAAAATACCGATGCTGAAGTTATCAGCGTTCGGCGTGTGTTGCGCCAAAGATTTCGCCATGCTATTTTAAAATATTTAAACATCCTTGCCTATCTTTATTCAGTTCTTTTCTTGATTCTTTTATCTTTTTTAATCACGGGGCTATGTATCTTTACTCTTTACTCTTTTGTTTTTTAATCATAACCCCTAACCCCTAACTTTATTACCTTACTTTCTTCATATTCTGCTTGCTGAAGAAACTATCATCAATATTGATATTGTACTCAATATCAAGAAATTCCAACACTGTTTTTTTACCTTCTTCATCTGCTGGTATCATTTCAATTTTTGTAGGTATTATTCTATCACTCATCTTCTTTAGGTTGTAGGCATTTTCAATATTAATCAGAAAACCATCCTCATCATAGTATTCTGATTTCCAAAGATTAAAGCCATCTTTTGTAATCCAGGATTTTATTTTACCCCAGACAACCGGTGCATCTGGAAGTGGAATAAGTTCAATAACATAACAGTTTTGATCTCTGACATTCTCTTCTGCAAGAAGATTATGTGTGTAGTCGACAACAATTGATGATTGTTTTACAAGATCATCATTAGTAAAATCCGAGCCCATCCAAGATTGCATCATCATTGAAGGTGGAATTTTAATCATACGGGAAATAGTAGGAACGTAATTCCACATCTCTTTACCTACTTTTAAAAACACCTGTCCTTTTTCTTTTGCTGGTTCTGTAATATATATTATGAAATTTTCATCACCTTTCGACCAGTTTTTCATTACAATAGTCCTTTCCCATTTTGGTCTGACAATTGTCATCGACATTGTGCTTTTCATGGATTCACCACGATTCTTTTTATCTGCTTTTTCGATTATTTCCTTTGCAGTTAATTTTTGTGCCTCAGCAGAAGACACTGTAAATAGAATTGACGCCATAGAAAGCAGGATGATTTTTAAAGTCTTCATTGTTAATTAATTATATAAATTTATTGATAATAATCTTTTTTACTTCTTCAAGTGGAAAACTTTCAGGGTCAGCAATATAATTCATACTAACCCCATCAAGAATTGCTCCAAAAAACCTGGCATAAGCCATGGGATTTTCGTGTCCCTTCGACTGGAAATAATTGCTCATGGAGGTAAGCATTGGAAGTATTATTTCCATCAACTTGGATTCAACCAGTTTAATTACGTCGGGCTGTAATACAATATGGAAATAGAGTTGCCAGAAATGAATATTGCTTTTCAGAATTTCAAATGTCTCATCAATAAAGTAAACAAACTCTTTATCAGACAAAACTCCCTCATTGTTAGTATTGAAAACCGACAGAAATTCGTCGAACCCAGAATTCAGAATTGTAGTAATCAACTCTTCCTTGCTTTTAAAATAATTATACATGAGTCCCTTCGAGATACCTGCTTTTTTTGCAATCATGTTTATTGAGGTAGCAGAAAATCCCTTTTCAGCAAATAAACTAAGAGAAGCATCCATAATCTTCTGCTTCTTATTTGCCCTTAATTCTTTAAACTGTTCTTCTGTTCTTGGCATCTCAAATATTTATGACTGAACGGTCGGTCAAAGATAAGGCGTAATTTTTATTTGTCAAGTGTTTTTATGTTTTTTTTCTAATTATTTTTGAACCTGCTTCCTCCCTAGTTTTTCGTAGGTTTGCAAGCGAAAAAACTAGTTATTGGCAATGGAGAAAATTATTCTGGTTGATAAAAATGACAAGCAAATTGGCTTAATGGAGAAAATGGAAGCCCATGAAAAGGCTATTCTACATAGGGCATTTTCAGTATTTATTTTTAACAGTGAAGGTAAACTTATGTTGCAGCAGAGAGCACTTCATAAATACCATTCACCTGGCTTATGGACAAATACTGTCTGTAGTCACCCGCATGACGGAGAAACTACTGATACTGCTGCTCATCGTCGAATAGTTGAGGAAATGGGATTTGATTGTGACTTTAAAGAGGCTTTTTCATTCCTATATAATGCTGAGGTTGGAAAAGGACTTATTGAACATGAGTTTGACCATGTGTTTATTGGAAGTTCAGATAAAAAACCAGCGATAAACCTTGAAGAAGTCGCTTCATGGAAATATGTTAGTTTGCCATGGCTGGAAAATGATATTAAGAAAAATGCCAATAACTATACAGAGTGGTTTAAGATTGCTCTTGCGGAGGTATTAGAGCATTTTAATAATGAAAATAAATAAGATATTTAAAATAATGTTTAGGAAGATAATAATAGCAGTTGTAGTAATAGCAAATAGTTTTTCATTATTTGCTCAGTTTGAGGATTTGGAATTTGGAACCGACAGCACACTTGAGGTGGTTACTTGGAATATTGAACATTTCCCAAAAAGAGGACAGGCAACAGTAAATTATGTGAGGCAAATTATTGAGCAAATGGATGTAGATATCATTGCTATTCAGGAACTTGAAGATTATGATATGTTTGGTCAATTGATTGACAGTCTTGAAGGCTGGGAAGGCACCTATGGCTACAATCAATATATTTCACTGGCATATATTTACAAAGCAGATCTATTTGAGGATATGGATATTTTCGAAATTTACACTAACAATAGTCGTGAGTTTCCACGTAGACCATTGGTAATGGAGATGAATTATAAGGGAGAGCATTATGTAATTATCAATAATCATTTAAAATGTTGTGGTGATCAAGAATTAGATTTAAGCGATGAGTGGGATGAAGAAACAAGAAGGTATGATGCATGTATTTTGCTAGATCAATATATTGAAGAAAATCATCATGACGATAGAGTGATAGTAGTAGGTGATCTTAATGATATACTTACTGATAGCCCTGAGAATAATGTGTTTCAGGTGTTCACAGATAACGAACTTGCATATATGTTTGTTGATATGGGAATTGCATATGGGAATAACTCAGAATGGTCTTATCCATCTTGGCCCTCTCACATTGATCATATTTTAATAACAAATGAGTCATTTGATGATTTTGGAAGTGAAGGATCTGATATTCAAACCATAAAACTTGATGAATATTTTTCAGAAGGATTTGAAGAGTATGATTATTACGTATCTGATCATCGTCCTGTTGCATTGAAAATAATGACAAGTCATTATTTGGGTTTATATGATAATCCAATTTCCGGAATGAAACTTAGCAACTATCCTAATCCTTTTATAAAGAGTACTACTATTAGTTTTGAGCCGCAAAATACTAATTCTAAAATCGCAATTTATAATATGAAAGGACAGATCATTTATGAGGTTGATATAAATGCAAATCAGTCTTCTGTTGTGTGGAACGCCGAGGGAATTACAGGAGGCATTTACTTTGCTAAACTAATAGTTGGATATAGAATAGGAGCTGTGAGAAAAATAGTACTATTGAAGGAATAGTTTTCAGTCAGCAGTCCTCCTCTCTCTCGTCCTCGTTTTTAACGAGGATGTACCAAACACAAATACAGTCATCCTCGTTAAAAACGAGGACGAGAGGGTCAGCAATCATTTTCCAGTAAAACAAAAATCCGCAAAATCCACGTCTAAAAATAATTGCATATCTTTCGTCTTCCTACTCGGAAGCAAAATCATTAAATAATAACAAATCTTCTGCGACGCTGTGTCGTTGTGAGAAATAAAACAATAGGAATATGAAAACAGTATTAATTACAGGAGCATCCAGCGGTATTGGGCTGGAATTGGCACATGTTTACGCCGAAAATGGATATAATATATTTATCACCGCCAGAAGGGAGAATAATTTAATAGACCTGAAGAACACTATTGAGAAAAAACATAATGTCAAGGTTGATTATTTCCCTCTCGACCTTTCTAAACCAGATTCAGCAGAGGTTTTGCATTCAAAAACCAAGGAATTGAGTATCAAGACAGATGTACTTATTAACAACGCAGGGTTTGGAATATTTGATGAGTTTATTGAATCAGATATTAGCAAAACCGAAATGATGCTGAATCTTAATATCCTAAGTCTTACAAAATTATCTCATTTGTATGCTTCAGATATGGTAAAACAAGGGAGCGGTCATATTATAAATATAGCATCTATGGCTGCATTTCAGCCTGTTCCATATTTGGCAGCCTATTCTGCAAGTAAAACCTATGTTTTGAATTTTAGCGAGGCAATCGCCCATGAACTAAAACCAAAAAATGTATTCGTAACTGTAATTAATCCGGGAGCAACCGAATCTGAATTTGCTGACACTGCTGGTTTTAAAGAAGGTGAATTTGAAAGTAAAATACCCACATCAAGAAATCTTGCAGAGTTTACTTTTAAGGAAATGAAAAAGAAGAAAGTACTGTCGATGCATGGGACAAAAAATGCTATTCTTGCTTTTAGTCAAAGGTTTGTGCCAAGAAGTGTTGTTACTAAAATGGCTGCTTCAATGATGAAGAAGAATTAGTAATAGACTTAGACAGGATAAAAAAATTGGGTCAATCCCAAAAATGTAGTCTGTTTCTGAAATTATAAGTAAAAAAAAGTCCTGACAAAGGTCTATGTCAGGACTTTTTAGAATATTATATTTGTTTATACTCTGCTTGTAACTTCAAGCAAATGATAACCAAATTGTGTTTTTACAGGTCCTTGAACCTCATTTATAGGGGCACTAAAAACAACTTTATCAAACTCAGGAACCATCATTCCTGGCCCAAATTCACCCAAATCTCCACCTTGACTACCTGATGGACAAGTTGAATTAGTTTTGGCGATATCAGCAAAATCAGCACCATTGCTGATTTCAGTTTTTAATTCGTTGCATTTTTCTTCAGAAGCCACCAAAATGTGACGTGCACGTGCTTTCATATTAATTCTTTTTTTAAATTTAATGAGGCGCGAAAATACAAAATAATTACTTTTGCAATCACAGAAAAGTTATCGTTATGAATGAAGAAATATTAAAGTTAGAACCTACTATTGTTTGGAGTTATTTTACTGAAATACTACAAATTCCACGTCCTTCCAAAAAAGAAGAGAAAATTATAAAGTATTTATTAGATTTCGGAAAACAACAAAAACTTGAAACTTTGCAAGATGAAGTTGGAAATGTTCTCATAAGAAAGAATGCCACCAAAGGAATGGAAAATCGAAAATGGGTAGTAATGCAAAGTCATATTGATATGGTATGTGAAAAAAACAGCGATAAGGTACATGATTTTGAAAATGACCTCATTGAGGTAATCATAGAGGATGGCTGGGTTACTGCAAACGGAACAACCCTCGGTGCCGATGATGGAATTGGTGTTGCAGCCCAATTGGCAATATTAGCTTCATCAGATATCGAACATGGTCCAATCGAATG